>JAEEGH010000517.1_pt1 | contig 144878 bp, 119 predicted proteins | sample 9134181 | NCBI WGS metagenome assembly JAEEGH01 (sample SAMN16246544, study PRJNA631951) | gut metagenome | biome: gut microbiome; feature: rumen; material: DP-attached | host: Bos | place: Iran: Karaj | collected 2018-10
CCCCTATGCATACCCTTCCCTCTTGTTCTTTTTGCCATAGTGAAAAACGCATCGCACCCCTTCTTTTCTTGAAGTGATGTAAATAAAACAGCAAGACACGAGATTCCTCTCATGTCCGGCAAAAAAGAAAAATGGATAAGGAATTATTTTCCGAAGCGCTCGATCAACATATTCGGATCTTGCCGCGTTGCCCAAACATCTGCTATATATAAGGTGTCATCTTCATTATAGTAGATTATTTTGCTCAAACCGTTAACAAGCTTGCTACGTACAGAACCATCTGCTGCTAATTCATATTCCGGCTTCCCGAGATTAGGATGGCGAGCTAACAGCTTCACTGCTTTATCAACAGCCACTTTGTATTCGCTTTCTGTTCTGCGACCAAAATGTCCGTTGATTGAATCACAGATGTGCAAATAAGCCTCGTGGGCTAATTCAGACCAAAGGATTCTCATACTACTGCAGTCATTTGTGTTTGCATTACTTCCTCATGAGTCAAGTAGCGCCCTTGACGGAACTGCTCGCGAGAGATAGCCAGTCGCTCACGCGCCTCATCCCATGTATAAGGGGATGAGGCATCATCTTGGAATGCATTATTCACGAGTTGAATGGCAAACCATTTTTTATCCTCGGGTGATAATGTCTGCAACACATATTGCAGCAATCCGTTTAATGTCTCCTGTGCCATAACTGTCAGATTTTTGTCGTTAAACCTTTGCGACTGCAAAGGTACAAAAAAAATCCGACATATGCAAACATTTGAGCAAAAATCTTTCTTTTTTGCCTAAACTTTACGTTTTTCACTATGTCAATGATCATTTCTGCTATGTTTCAAGTACCGCAGTAGCACTATCTATTTTTCACCATCCCCCTGTCGGGCACAACTATTATTATATTGTATTTGTTATCTTTCTTTTTTATATTGGTTTTGCGCTCTATGTCTCGTGCGCACTATTATTTGTTATCTATTTTCTTTTCACATCACCATTTCGTTGACGTCAACAAAATGGTCATACCATCCATACTGATCTGCATACAAAAAGCAACAATATCTTCCGACATTGTTGCTTATAAATAAGGATTTATTTCAGTTGTCCGCAAAAATCGGACAACTCAAGTTTACTCTTTCACTTCCTCTGCCTCATTGAATGGCAGCTCTTCCGGAGGGTTGGTGAAGTTTATTGCGCGTTTGTCTGAGATAACCGTATCGCCCAACTCTTCCCGTCTCTGCTGGGCAATTTCAGTTGACTACAATTTGTAGCCAACTCACTTCCTTCTTGTTTGAGACGGGTTTTGAGAACGCTCCAATACTTCCGCGGATTCTCGCTGCCAGTTAAAACTTGGATAACATCCACTACAGAAAAGAAGTATTTTTCTTGCTTCTCGTCCCAAACGTAGCGCACTTGCTTGCCGTCAAACAGTTGGATTTATTTGCCAATGATTAGCAAGAAATTGTCACAAAAAATGATTTTTTCTCCTTTTTATAAGCAAATCAGTATTTCAATGTTCGTTTCTCACCATATTTCCCGTGCCGTGAGTAGCACTATTCTTTTCTTCCTTTTTTCAAAATTTACCATAGCACTCTGGCACTTGCTACTTTTCAGGCAAACTTGTTCCGCTAATTTCCCCTGCTCCAAATAAAGGGACAATTAATTGGACATACGTCTTTGGTGATGCAGATACTAAATTAGGATTGTTTGTGAGATATAGACAAATGTTTGATTGGAGTGCAAATTTGACAAGTCATTATTACATATCGTACTTTTTGGCAAAATATAGATAATTTATTTGCTTTTGTCGATTTTTTTTTGTAACTTTGCCGCTGAAATATGTATTATATACATACGCAGTTGAAAATTAGGCTATGTAATTGTGTGGCTGCGTATAGGTTAGCACCTCTTCCGTGTGTTATAAGATTGCGTAGAAGAGAGGTGTGAATTGGCTGTTAGAGTGAGTGCCTAATGGTGAAAGTTGCCCGATTTCGTGGCGACGCATGTTGTGTATATATAGTGCTCCAATTAATTGTCCCTTTATTTGGAGCAGGGGAAATTAGCGGAACAAGTTTGCCTGAAAAGTAGCGAGTGCCAGAGTGCCATGGCAAAAATTGGGAACAAAAACGACAATAGCGTCAAAAGCGTCAATAACGTCATAGCAAAAATGTGAACGAAAGGGTCAAAAAGGTCAAAAGGGTCAAAAGGGTCACGGAAAAAATGTGAACAAATAGGGCAAAAGGTAAGGGTGATGTTAGGGTGTGATTGGGGTGAGGGAGTGACAATAGTCTAGGATTAGCCCGACAACGGATCGGAAACGGAGCGGAAATGGAAAGAGGACAGGGTAAAAGATAGTGCTACTGCGGCACGGAAAACAAAGCAGAAACGGACATTGACATAGTGGAAATTACCGTGCGCGTCGGCAACGCGATCGCATCAGATGACGCAGGAGCGTCATAAAGGCGACACGTGCCTCCGCGCTACACCCCACCACAAACACTACGTTAGTTTGCGTTGGGGACCCCAAAATAGTAAGACGAACGCGCAAGAATAAGAATTTCGGCGGTTGAAAGTGAGATTTTTGTTGAAATATTTGCAAATGTCAGATATTATTCGTACCTTTGCTGCGTCAAAGGTAATACGGACAACAAAAATCAAACAATATGGAAGCAGCATTACGACAACCGGTATTCAATCCTATGCAGATACATCTGCTGAAGATGTTTTCTATAGACAAGAAAGAGCAGGGATTGATTGAGTTGAAAGACGTTTTATATAGTTACTACTCCAAGAAGATGCAGAACAGCTTGGATGAATTATGGGATAACGGCACTCTCGACCAGGCGCGTCTTGACGAAATCAATCAAATGGATTTGCATCACCTTGACTGATTATGCGCATCGTTCTTGATACCAATTGTCTCATTCAGAGCGTTTCGTCGCGCAGTCGCTACCATGCAGTATGGCAGTCATTGGTGGATGGACGCAACACACTCTGCGTGTCGAATGAGATAATAACAGAGTACCTCGAGATTCTGCAACGTTTTGTTGGATATGACACAGCTGAGGCAATCATCAAAACGATCATCAACAGCCGATTCGTTGAGTTTATCGCTCCTTATTACAATTTTGGACTGATAGCCCAAGATCCGGATGATAACAAGTTTGTTGATTGTGCAATCGCAGCTAATGCACGATACGTTGTAACTAATGATCATCATTTTGATATCCTAAAAGACTTGAATTATCCTCCTGTAGATGTTATTAATTTGGAGGAATTCATGAAACTTTTACAATAGTACACATTTATATACATAGCGCATAGCGCGCAAACAAACGGTAATTCCACTATAGACGGAGTTGCCGTTTGTTGTGCGTGTTATCATTTTGTTGACGCCAACGAAATGATAATACGAACACAAAGCAATATATAATAAGGAAAAGAGAATATTGCTACAGGCTATTGGATTAGGCTGTAACCGCAAAATATTAACTTTTAGAAGTTGTGCCCGACACGGATGAGGGTAAAAATGATGATGAAATCGCCAAAACATTTGAGTCATAAGCCATTAGTGTCAGTAAATGACTATGATAAGGTAGATGGTATGTATAGAAACAATACAGATGCCAAAGCATTGAGTATTGGTTATGCCCAATATGACAATGATGAGATTGCTATGAAAGTCTGGCGGCATGTGAATGGACATTGGAGCCGACAATCAGAAGAGCTACCTATCCATCGCAACTTAGACTTGACTATACTATTGCTACATGTATTATTTGACGAAGCGCCAAATCCTGACAGTTTTCTTGTAAAAGCCAAGACTCTCTTTTCGGAAGATCAAGAAGGAGGAATTGAGGAAATCAAGAAGTACTATCAAAAGAACAAAAGTTTTTTAGAGCCTCGTTTGAAAGAATTGCGCGAGCTCTTAAATAAAATGAAATAAAGTCGATAAAGCGTCATGTCCAAAAAGACAAAACATAGCACGAACACGATTCCTGAGAATGGTATAACTCAAGATGCGTTAGTAGCACTGGTGGAGAAAATCTGTCAAGAATCCATCAATGGCTCTGTCGATATCCGTCCTCGATTACATGAAGTATTTAAGCAATATCATGAGTCGTTGAAGGATAAGTGTTTTGTATATGATTCCGAATTACCGGCCATTGATTTTTCCACAATTGACAACTCACTAATCGAAAATAAAATAGGTCTAATTCTCCGCGCGAATCTAACAGGTCAAATAGCAGAAAGTATGGATTTGGCGCGTTCCCTATGGAATGATGACATTCTCATAAATGTTCACACTATTCAACCAAGTGAGCAGAATTATTATCGAACTCGAGCTAATGATACGCCTCTAAAAATCGCTCGTGAAATGTTCCATGCGCCATTTGAACTTCGGGGAAGTGTTAAAACCGCGCGATATAGTGTTTTGGGATTTCCAAGCTTATACTTAACAAAAAATATATATACAGCGTGGGAAGAGGCGCGCAGAGCAAATATCGAAACGTTCTATGCATCCAGGTTGCGGTTGCAGCGTCCAATCCATTTAGTAGATTTGCGATTACGTCGTTCATTTAGCGATATCAATAAGGGAGAAAGAGAAACAGCAGTGCGGCAGTATTTACGCACTATTCCGTTAATTATAGCATGCTCGTTAAAAGTTAAAAAAGATTCAGATGCCTTCAAACCCGAATATATCCTTCCGCAACTGATATTACATACCGTAATAGATGAAATGATACGACGGTTCCAGATGCATCGAGATGATGCAAAAGAACATAAATTTTTCGATTCCACGTTAGAAATAGCAGACGAGATAACCGATCGCCTTTTAAACTCTTACCACGGCGATCAGGAAAAAATGCAAGAGGAGGTAAACGAATGGAGTGATTCTTATGGTGAAGAATGGACCAAGGAAAAGGCGGCAGCCAAACTATTGCGTGCCTTTCTCCGAACAAAGTATTATCGACTAGAAACAACAGAAGGCGTTTTTAGAATGGTGGATGCTGATTGGTTGCACTATGAATGCAACAAAGGAATTCGCAAATTTTCAGAAGAAAGTTTAGATGGTATCATATACTCATCTACCCGCTTTGATCATAACTATTGGTCTAAGAAAGAAAATGTGAATAGCGATTGTATTGTTTTGCCAGTTCATTCTCTGTTGTCAAAAGGATTTTGCGAATACTTACTGAATGCATTCACAATTACGTCTCCTCTGGGATTTAAACCGGAATACTTGAAGAAGTTCAATAATAAAGGGTCAGAAAAAAAGGAGTATCAGCATTCCTATTTTGGGCTGTTAGAGCAGGAACTACAAAAACAGGAGTTGCAAAAACTTAACAACTTCTACGGCACACACGTCCCGAGGAAAAAAGAGGAGTTGGAGAAGTTGTTTGATGAACAGATTCACGCGTTAAGATCGCTTAGTGAATTATATGATTCCGGCAATGCATATATTGCTCCATTTATAGGAATAGTATTGCGTAACTTATGTGAAAAGTTCAATAAAGAGCACTCACTTTGGGAACTTAAACACGGTAATGACGCACAATTCTGCGATTCCGCTGTAGAGAAGAAACCTGTGCCGCAAAATTTTACTATAAAATCTCCACGTGATGCGCAGGGGCGTTTATCATTACCAAATGTTGTTATTACAGGGGCGGCAAAAGTATATGCTGGACTTTTGAGAAAAGTCATTTCAGAGAATGGTGAGTATAATTTGTATCCATTATTGGATGAGCGTATAGGCAAGACTAACAGGAAAGCATTTGAAGAGTGGTATAATCAGGTCATATTTGCGATAGGAGATGTTACATTTACTCGCAAGCAAGCAATAGAAACCGTAGCGAAGTCAGAAGGAAACATATCCGAGAAACTACCGGATAACTATGCGCTATTCCACGAGCCAACATCTTTACGTATTCAGGTAAATGGAGAGCCCGTTGTATTCAACCAAAATCCTGTGTATGTCTCATTACGTCAGATTGCATGGGAAGTCTTAGAGACAATTAACAATCATGATAATATAAACTTAAAACAATAAAATTATGATACCACGAGAACTATTAGAAAATTATAGTCTATGGGTTAATCTCACTCCTGCGGATGTTGAGATTAACTGGAATATGCCGTTATATCATATCTTGCCGTATGAGCATTTTATATCCTTACTGCAATCGAACTCATTGCACTTTGTCAATGTTATGAAATCGTGGGGGAATGAGCCATACGAATTATTCTATATACGCCCACAGTACAAACTAAAAAATGAACCATTATCGTTGGACGACCATCAAAACCGGTATTTTGCTGAATGTTGGTCAACTAACGAAGACTCGGATGCAATGTGGCGCATATATTCCGGTAAAAACAAAGATGGAGTGAGAATTAGCACCACTTTGGGAAAGATTGTGGAATTGCTTTATTCAGTGATTAAGGTTGAAAACTTTATACCACATATAGGATTTGTGGAATACTTTTCGAAAAAGGACATTCAACAGTGGGTTAGTGCGAATTCTGTTGTCTCTTTTGCCGATTGGACAAACAATCTAAAAGAATCTCTATTTATCAAGCGGGATAATTTTTCTCACGAAAACGAATTTAGAATATTATTAACTGAATCTTCTCAGAATAGTGATAATACTTATAAGCATGTTAGCCCCTATTTATCTATTCCAATAGTGCCGATTGATTTTATTGACGAAATTACATTGAGCCCATTTGTTACGGAACCTCAAAAATCAATACAAATAAATGAGATTAACCAATATACGAATGGGAAAATCATTCTCAATCAATCAACGTTATATACGAATGACATTAGTGGCTATACAATAACTATAAAAAATTAGCAACCACGCATAAACATACGCATATATGAATAATATTTAATTTAGACGTTATGGAAGATATGAGACCAATAATCAAACGCGGAATTGAAAACGGGCAATATCCGAGTCGCCTTTACAAGTACAGAACATTAGATTCTGCTATTCGTTCTTTGCAGGATCCGTCTATTTACTTGGCTTCTGTATTGGAGTTTAATGATCCATATGAAGCACATTATGTCTTAGATACCAATAATTCAGAACAACAGTGGACATCTTTTTTAGTACAGCAAGGTGTGCCTTTTGCTATCGCTGTCGCAAAAGCAAAACAACTATCCTATCTTCCGAAAGAAGCGGCAAAAATTCAAAAAGAAGAAATAGACAAAATTTTACAAAACAGCGGAGTGTTCTGTTTTAGTAAATTGAATGATAGTATTTTGATGTGGTCATATTACACTGACAATCATAGAGGAGTTTGCATTGAATATGATCCAATACAAGACGAACAATTGTGTAATCTTTTATTGCCGGTTAAGTATTCTGACGATTACATAAAATTTAATTACTTAACTGATCAAGAAGGACCTAAAAATGCCATATTACAAAAGGCAGAATGCTGGGCACATGAAGAAGAGCTCCGAATGATATGGCCTCAAAAAGCAGGAACTATACTCAAACTAAATCCACATACTATAACATCAGTCATACTCGGTTGTAACTTTAACGAGCCTCTAAAAGACAAAGAGAAAGAGTTAGAATTCGTTAATAAGCGGAAAGAATTGTTAGACTTATTAAAAGAGCCGCGATATAGTCATGTAAAAATCAAACAATGTACACTTGCAGATGATAAATATAAGTTAATAATAAAATAAATTTTATCGCCTTGAGGTGAGTGGTATCACCTCTGGGTACAAAATAAAACGCGCATATACGCGCATATATAATAAGGAATAACATCTATCGTTCGGGCAAAAAAATGAACGAAGAGAACATTAATATAAATCAACAGTCAGTTAATCAGCAGAAACGAAACTACGGGTACAGCGAAGGTCTCCCTGAAGTTAACAATTGTAAAATTTTTAAATGAAGGAGGACATATTATGAAGAATCTCTTTGTGATTGCAGTTGCACTTTTCAACATCTATAACAATATGATGGTAGTAAAAAATCTAACAGGTTTTTGTGGTGGCGAGCAGGGCGCTGTCAACGGGAGTATCTATCGTTGCCGTAGTTTGTGCAGGAAGCTGACGGTGGTGTTTGACTAGCGCGGCTTTGGCCAGCCTGCTCCCGCCACATAGTGTTATTGTAAGACACTGAAAATATGTTACAGAGTGATCATTGAAATGATGTAAATAAATAACAAAAAACAAGGCGAAAATGGACAAATTGTGAGATTTGGGGAGAAGCCTGAATTGACGGATTTGTAACTTGCTGAAAATCAGTTATGCTCAGATGTGCAGAAAAGTAACATATTGTAGGTTTTTTGCGGGGCGTAAGTGGTTGATATACTGTGTGCAATGTTTGAAAAAACGGGCAAAAAGGTAGGTTCAAAAAAAGGACCCATTAAGTGAAGCAGCGCCAATAGAAGGTGTTGCGGTACAAGCTGCAGCAGAAACCGTACCACTTACGGCTACAGTCTTTGGAGTGGTTCCTGACATATCATTTGATCCATAGATTTTAACACTTACATTACCATTATAACTCCCCGCGGATTTACCGGAAGCCAAACGGACATAAACGGTTGTACTACTTAGTGTTCCTCCAGAAGCACCGGAAGTAGTTACACTTATTGTTTGTGATGCAGCCCAACTGCTTCCATTCAGACTGACCTCAAAGTTCGTCGGTGCTGTTACAGTTAAATTTGCAGGGATATTACTACCGCTGACAGTAAACGTTTGTGATGCACTTGGTCCACTTCCTAAATTATAGTTCAATCCAGAAATACTTGATGTGGAAGGTGTAATGGTCGCTGGAGTATATGTTATCTCGATTTTCGACCAATATGCAGCACTAGAACTATTCCGTTTATAGTGAACATATCCGAAACAACCTGTAGGAGAGTTACAGTTGAAAGAGCCATTTGCAGCTGTACTATTTGAAGTGGTTTGTGCGCTCGTGCCCCAATATAATAAGCCGTTTCTAGCTGTACCGCTATGCGTTGCTGTTACATTTGTAATTTTTCCGGGAACAATAGAGGCATTCCACCATTCACCCGTAGATGCCTTCACTTGAATGTTGTTTCCATTAGTCATTAAGTTCACATACGTAAAATCTACTGTACTTATCGTGGCGTCTTGTTCTGCGCCACTAGCATAATCACCACCAGTAGCTAACGAGTTTTTGGTTAATGTTATTTTTTCCGCTTTCATCTGCCCAACGGCAAGTGTAAAAAGGGAAAGAAATACCGCGACTACTTTTAGCCCCTCGCGCGCTGTTCTCGCGCTGTTAGTGGAAACGCACCGCACCGACGGTGAGCCGACGGTCAACCGACGGTCAAGACTAACGTCACTACTCTGTGAGTCCACGAACGGACTACAGAGCCTTGTTAAAAAAGAAATAAACTTTTTCATACATTTATTTGTTTTTGTTATTATTATTTGCATCATTTTATTGACATCTATTTAACTGAAAATTAGTAAATAAATAACATAAATATCATATTATTATGACAAAACAATTTTTACCCAAATCCCGATGGCTGGTAACCATCATTTTACTCCTTGTGCTCGGCTTCGGGCAAATGTGGGGAGCAAAGATTACTTATACCTTTAGTTCTGCTGCTTGGGCTGCAAGTCCTGCTAATTGGTCGGGTTCCAAAAATGGTAACCAATTTAATACATCAGCGACACCGTTAGGAGTGCAAGTCTGCGAAGGACAATCTGGCGTGACGGTGACGTCACCTACTTCATATACCAATATTACAAAGGTGGAAGTGGTATATTCTTCTTCTAGTAAAGCAACTGGTAGTATAAATATCAAGATAGGCACTAATAGTGCGTTAGGAGCCAAAAGCATTAGTAAATCTCAGACTAGAACAACGTTAACTTTTACTCCAGCGAGTGCTCAGACAGGTAGTGTGGTAATGACATGTAACGTATCAAAGAACTCTATGGGAATAAATAGTGTCACTATCTACTACGAGACAGCCGTCACCTTAAGTAGGAATAGTGGCGCGGCTGATGGTTCTGTTAAATTTGCGCACGATGCAACAGCGTACACAACATCTACTTTCACTCCTGTTACACGCGGTGGATATAATTGTACGGGATATTGGACAGCTTCATCTGGTGGCACACAAATCCTTAATGCGGATGGTTCGTTTGCTGCAGCAAATGTGTCTGTTAGCACAACGAGCTACATCACTAGCAGCAAATGGGCTTATGAGGGAGCAACTTTAACTCTTCACGCACAATGGGAATCTGCTGCAGCTTGCTCCGAAAACCCATCTATTGGCGCTGCTTCACTTAATGGGTCGTTTAATTTGAGCAGTGTGGGTGTGAGTTGCGCAAGTTCGGGGGCTGGAACAAACTGTTCAATAACCGAATATGGCTGGGTGTGGAGCGATGGCGCAAATAACACCAATCCACTTATTGGTGGAAGCAACGTAACAAATTCCCCAAAAACAAGTGGTGCACCCTCGGGATCAGGTGGTTCATTTACCGGAGAACTGAGTGGCTCGTTTACATTGGGGCATACCTATTATTATAAGGCTTATGTAACCAACGGCAAACCCGCAACGGTATATAGTGATGTGCAGACATTCACTCCGCGTCAGGTGACATTTCACAAGAACGATGGCGGAAGCACAACCAGTACACAAATCGTGAAAGGTGGAGTAGCTACTGCATTAACTGCGAACGCATGGTCAAGGACAGGCTATTCATTCAACGGTTGGAACACGAATGCTGATGGCAAAAGTGGTGCGAACTATGCAGATGGTGCAAACATTACTGCCAGTGCAAATGTGGATCTTTATGCCAAATGGCAGGAGAAAACGAAATACACCATTACGCTGAATGCCGGAAATGGTACTATTAGTGATGCAAATTGGACAAACACCAGCGGTAGTACATATACTCGTACACAGTCTAACGGAGATGAGTCGATTACATTGCCAACACCGTCTTGTAACTGCACCGGTTGGACGTTCAAAGGATGGTCAACAAGTTCCAAGGATGGTGCAAATTCGTTCACTCCGGACAAGGCGGATGGTGCTTCGTTTGTTCCGACAAGTAACGTAACTTATTATGCGGTATATCGCGCTAGCACTCCAACAGGAACGACCTACACGAAGATAACTGATGAAGATGACTTAACTACTGGAGATTATGCGATAGTTGCAAATAGTAGTTCATACTACGCAATGGGGAATAGTATCAGCAGTGGTCATATGACAGAGAGTAGCTCATTCTCCGCTTCAGATAGTTGGACAAATAGTACCGCTAATTATATTTGGAACGTCATCAAGATAGGAGATAAAGTAGGCTTCTATAACGATGATGCGGGTAAATTCCTTACTATAGTAGACGGAGCATGGGTATTAGCGACAGAAGTGCAGTGGTATACATATAGCTTCAATAGTACGACTAAAGCATGGACTTTCACTTCTCCTTCTGGCAAGCAAATGAAATATGAAACTTATTACTATGTGGGAGATGCACAAACGAGCCCCATATACTTGTATAAACGTGGCAATACAGAGTCCGGAAATTATTATACCAGTCCAAGTTGCGCCGGTTTGGCAGTAACTGGCGTTTCCGATCCGGTTGGAGCAGCAAACGTAACTATTTCAGCTACCGCGGCTCATGATGGTGATAAAATTTGGGCATATTATACCATAAATAGGGGATACTCATTTAACCGTTGGGATAAGAGCGGAACAGGAGCGTCATTGAGTAGTACATCAACACAACTTACACGTTTGACGGTCGGTTCGTCTGACGCAACAGTAACAGCAGTGTGCGATGCATTGACAAGTTATACACTGAACTATCATGACGGGAATGGCGACCACACAAAGACTGTTTACGAGGGTGAGAATATACTGGACCTATTACCAACTCCATCTGCATCTTGCGATGGAACAAGTACTACGTTTGTTGGTTGGAGTACAACTGCAATATTTATAAAAACAGATGATGAACCGACGTTTGTCAGTTCGTCAGCAGTGATCAACTCCACCACAGCGGCCGAGACATATTATGCGGTTTACGCGGCAGGAAGCCGATATTGGGGAAGAGCTACATCAAGTGATTTATCATCATTGGCAGCAGGAAGTAAACTTGTGATTGTGGCTGTTGATCAAGGATATGTATTGAAAAACGACCTAACATGTAGTAGCACTGTTCCGTCAGAGACTGATGGAGTTATAGCAACCCCCGACAATGACTTAATATGGGAACTGGCAGGTTCATCAGGAGAATGGCAATTAAAATCAGGAACGGATATACTTGGAACGCAATATAGCAACTGTGCCGGTTCCGGAAACGGATTAGGACTTAATTTCAATACACATTTTCAGGAATACAGCATTGCGTCAAGCAGTTATGGCACAAATAATTTTTATATTAAAGCTAATAGTTGCACGGAGGGTGTGTTAACAAAAGTATCAAAATACGATGACTTTCGCGTTGTAACTATTAGTAGTTACAGTTCCGCGGCCTCTGCTGCTCTAAAACTATATATGCAAAAAGGTTCTTATTCCCAATTCATCACTACTTGCTGTGATAAGATAGTGACGCTTGCAGATGGTAGTCCTTCGAATGGTACGGTGACATTCTCACCAACTGGAGCAGTAGCAACGTGTAATTCAAGTGCAAACGTGACAATGACCATTACACCAAGTACGGGATATTATCTATCAGGATATTCAAGCAGCGGTGTGAGCACATCCAATACACCAAGCATTGCCACTTCCGGTAGTACAAGTGAAGGAGCACAAGCTATAAGTCTCACATTTGCAACAAGCACCAATGGCACTTATACTGCCGGAGCCACGTTCAGTCAGATACCTGTAAGCGGATGGAGCTTCACCAATCACCGCGGTGGAGCAACAATAACCGATGACGCATTAGTAGTATATGTCGGGCAAAAGGTGCAATTGGATATTACATACGCGCCGGTAAATGCTCACTCGGATCACAAAGCCAAAGAGAAGTATTCTCAAAGCAGTGTTAGCACGTATATATATAACCCGTCAAAAGCGTCAGCCTATTTCACATTTACCGGTAATGCATCAACCGGTGGAAATACTACGACCATTACATTGACGCATGATGACGGTCCAACCAAAAACATCTATGTAGAAGTGCGCGCACTGCCAAGTGATACCTATTTGGATTTGATACATGGTGTAGCATTTGCTAACCAAACCGCATCTTTGTCTGACTCAGATTATGGCGTTGACTTCACGTACACCGCACCCGGTAGTGATACTTCAGACTGGACTGGAAGTTATAAAAACGACTGCGAGGAAGTGAGCGAACACCTTATCGGTTGGGTCGACAGCGAGTGGGCGGATAAGCACTTGGGGGAGATTCCTACCACAGGTGAGGTGACAGCCGCCAAATTGGATGATGGCACAACGCCAGCATTCCATGAAAAAGGTTCAAGTATGACTGCCGCTAACAGAACATATTACGCTGTGTGGGCGAAAGTTGAATAATAATCGAATTGAAAAATGAACAATTAAAATGAAAGGAAAATTTATTATGAAAACAACTATCATAAAAACCAATTCGGTTATGAAAAACTTTGTTAAATATATCTGTGCAGTACTATTATTAATAGGTACATGCGCGAGCGCGTGGGGAACAAAATCATACACTTTCGACTTAAGTAGCAATACTGCCGGTAATGGAGGAGCTATGACGTATTGGTATTCTGATGCAGAGTGTAATACGCATGTTGTAAAATATTATAGTGCCGGTAATCCAACTGTATATTATAATCGTTTGAGTAGTGGCTCTCCATATACTATGTACTACAAGGATGCTACCATCACAACTGCGAAGACATTTGTTGTGTGCTCTGCAGGAGACGGTAATTACGCGTACTTTCACGGTTCAGGATATTTATTTTTTGGAAAACAAAATAGTTATTTAACACTTCCGACCTTTTCCAGTGAAATGATAACAAACGTAACGGTAACAACAAGTAGCAGTGTCGCAAAAGATGTAGAAGTTAATGTTTATAGCGGTGCTAATGCTGCAAGTACACAAGTTACTACACAAAAAATGTACGATGGCAATAGTGGCGATAACACCCAAGACTTATCCTTTGATATAACAAACACCTATCAAGTTGATGAGTTAAAAATTGCGGTCGATAATGCCAAGAATTTTCAAATAGCACAAATTGTCATTACCACCGAACCGAGAACTTATACCGTCACATACAATGACAACGGCAAAGACGGAGGTGGAGCTGCGCCAACGGATGCCAGTTCGCCATACTCGCTCAATTCTAATGTAACCGTGTTGGGAAATAGCAATTCGATGACACTAACCGGACATACATTCGATGGTTGGAACACTAAGGCTGATGGTTCGGGAGTGGATTTTGCGGTCGGAGCAACATTCTCAATCACAAAAGACACTACTTTCTATGCTAAATGGGCACCAAACAGTCATACTTTGGCAGTCGCGAATGTGGATAATATAGTAATAAGTTCAACTACACCGAGTGTTATAGAGGGATCCAGTACAAGTGTAAATTACGGCACAACGGTGACATTAAGCCATGGTGATCCTGATGATGATCGCCAGTGGGGAGGATGGAATGTGTATAAGACCGGTGATGCCAGTACCACGGTTTCGGTGAACAGCGACAACCAGTTCACTATGCCGGATTATAACGTAACAGTAAGTGCAAACATATACTCTAACTATCGCTTCAGCTGCGCGAATCTGTCATTGACGGGTCCGACGGCAGATTTGGTGTTTATAACCTCTGCAGCGAGCAAGACGGTGCGTTCCCAGGAAGCGTTCCACATTGAGGGTGATGGACTGACACCAGGAGCAACGGTGACGTTCTCGTTCGGGTCAACAGCTCTGGATGCTATTTTCAAAATGAAGAAAGCAGATGGAACAGCGCCGACAGTTAGCGATCCGGGAGGAACGATAGATGTGGATGTGTATGTATATTACACACCGACGGGTACAACAGACGGATTAGATCAGGCTACGAACCTGACGGCAACGGTTGCAGGTGCCAAGCCGAAGAAAGCAACACTGAACACGAAGACAATCATCGGTCGTCATTTGCCGGCGAACTTTGTGATAGCGGCGAAATTTGCTGACAATAAGTGGTATGCGTTGCCGGCAAATAAGGCTAACGGAAACTTGACACCTGTACCTATCCGTGTGAATAGCGAGAGTGCACCGACAACTGCATATTGCGAGAACACGAATAGTTTTACGTTGTATCAAGATAATACCAGTAACTCGCCGAAAGTCATTTTAGGTTTAACAAACTTCAAAAACGGCAGTGGCGTAAGTTATGCATTATTCGGTTCGGCTAGCGGAAGTGAGGTTGGAAAATCCACAGGTACTGTTAGCGGCTCACCCGGCGACCAATACAAGTGGACATTAGCTCAGCAGGCAACATCCGTCAGCGGTGTAGGTGATGCGAAATACCAGATAACCGTAACGAATAATGCGCAACCATTGGCGATAAGAACCTATTCCGGCTCAACCACCTGGGGCTTGCATGCCAGTTCAGGAACTCGTGTAACAGAGATGCGCTTGTTGACATTACAAGAAGTGCAACCGCTGTCACTGAAGGTGATGGAATGGGGAACAGATGCGATTGTGGTAAGTTATCCCAATGGTGGCAGTGCATCGGGTGTGCAAGCCGCGATAGGTGATGCGTCGCCGTCATCCGTGACAATGACAAGTCTTGGTGGTGACATATACAAAATAAGCACCATCAGTGGTCTGCAATCGAATCCGTCGAAACCGCTGTACATCATGGCGACAGAAAGCGGCACATCCAAACAAGCGGTAGTGACTATTCCGTTGATATTGACGACATCGAAGACGGAAGCACAATTGCGTGAGTCATTACCCGGCGCAACTGCTGATATACGCAACGCAACCGCAAAATATATTGATGTTATTATCCGTAATGGTGGAACAATGACCACCAACTCAGGTAGCGGAAACTTTGCAAACCTGTACATTTATCCGGGTGGCAAGGCAATCGTTAGCAACAATATGTCGTTCGATACGATATACATGCGCGGCGGCTATAGTTTCTTGGATAACAAGGCGACATACAGATATCCTGACTTATGCGTCAAGAGCGGTACAATTACTACCAGCGGTGTGAAGTACGACCTATATATAGATAACCGCTACTACTACACGTTCGCAATGCCGTATGATGTGGCGCTTACTGATGTTCACGACGAGACTGGTAGTGATGATTTCAATGTTTGGGTAAAGCATTACAATGGTGAGACGCGCGCATCCGGTACGCACGTAAGCGGCTGGGAATGGTACGGAGATAATAAGGAAACGCAACATAGTTTCTTTGCTGGAATAGGTTATGAGATAACTGCCAAGCCGAAAGTAAGCGGTCGTCCGATAGCAATCATCCGATTCCCTGTCAAGACAGGCAACATCACATCGGATGCCAGCCGTGAGATCGGAGTAAGTGTAAGTAACTATGGTTATGATGCCTATGGCTCCGGCTCGTTGGCTGCAAACAATGTGGGTTGGAACTTTGTGGGTAACCCGTATCTGACGGAGTACAAGGCAGGAACAGCCAGCCCGGGGAACGCCAATGACACGCTCATGATTGTTGCACAAGGTTATGTGCAACACATAGATCCGACTACCGGCGTCTGGGATGGAACATATGACTGGCAAGCATCGAACAAGCGTTTCATCACCGTGCCGTATGACACGCAATCGGATTATCACTCCGAATATGTTGCTACATACGCTATTCCTGCGTTCTCGGCATTCTTCATCCAAACGAAAGATGAGGGTACATTCTATATGCGTGGCACTCGTCCGCAAGCAGCAGGCGTTGCTCCGCGGTACATGCAAGCACAAAGAGAAATGCCTGAAGTGCATTTGGATGTGCTGCTGCGCGGCGATAATGAGGCCGTCGAAGCAAAAGCAGGTCTGATTATCCACGACAAATATGAAGGCGGCTTGAAAGACTTTGAGGATGTGGAGCAGTGGTTCGTTGACCAAAACGAGCAGAAGACCTACACGTTTGCCAGCGGCACGGCATTGGCATACAACCTGTTGAACGAACAAGCAGCGGCGCAGGTTATACCGATGGGATATATCGCTACGGTAGCAGGTGAGCATGTTTACTCGATCAGCGAAAGCAATGATGTGAGCAGGCTGGCACGACTGCTGCTGACGGACTACGAGACAGGTTTGACGACAGACTTGCTTGTGCATGATTACGTATTCACCACTGAAGCCGGAAGGTTTGACGAGCGATTCGCTATCTCGGCTGTGCTCAAAAAGGATGAGGTAGTGACGGAGGTTGCCGGAACAAGCAGCGACAGTTGGACGAAGACGATTGGCGTTTACCGTGACGGCAATACGCTGACGCTTCGCGGGTTGCCGGAGGGTAGCTCGGCGTACGTATATGATATGACCGGCAAGCTGATAGCCAGCGGGCAACACCTGCACAATGTGGCATCGTTCAACATCGCGGCTCAAGGCGTATATAACATCCGTGTTGTAGATGGCGAAAGGGCTGTGACATTGCGTAGTGTTTTACATTAAATGACAGGAGGACAGAATTATGAAAGCAATGAAGTTTTTAACGATTGTAATGGTAATGCTGATGCTTCCTTTGGCATCGAGTAAAGCACAGTTCAAAACGAGCGAAAACAAGCAAGCGTTTGAGCACAACGTGGTTACTAAGCCATATGAGTTTCAGTCCACGTCAACAATGGCTGGTTCTGGATCCCATCTGCCTTTGTCTGTGCGCAATGGTTTGACGATAGGTGCGGATAGTCCTGATGATTACTCGTCATCGGTGGTTACACATGGCCCGCGCCGAATAAGCGGTAGCGGTAGCGACACAGGCGGCAACGAAGCCGAAGAAAGCCACGACCCGCAAGAGACGCCGGTTGGTGACGGGATGTGGGTGCTCTTGATCCTTGCTGCGGGGTATGCGTGGTATCGCAAGTGGAGAGAATGGCGTAAAATATCCTGCCTTCAATCATGAAGGCAAAATGCACAATGTACGCAAAGTGCACAAAATGAGAGGGAAACGGGGCTTAGGCTCCGTTTTTCTTGTGATAATGAGATCCGTTCGTCAACAATTAAAGACTATTATCAACTATTACAATGGATTTTTAGTAAATCAAAAACACGGCGACGGCAGTTCGATAACAGCCCTATGAATACCGCTGAGCAGCCGCCTGTAAGCGAGCTTCCATTCGGGCACTCATCACTATTCATTGCGGACGATATATATTTAATCGCCGGTCGCCTTACAAAAAACGCTTCGCACAAAAAATCGCTACGCTTCAAAAACAGACAATGAACTTGGAAAAAGTCTATCTGGCTGTAATGTTGCAACATGCACATTGCACAAGTTTGTGTTACACAATTTTGTGCGAGATAAATTTGCATATTTGAAAAAAAGCAGTCAGTCGAATATGCTATAGGTTGAATTTTGCGGTCAGTCGATTTCAAAACGAATAAAAAAGTGCGTTCAGTCGAAAAAAGTTGTGCAAATATTTGCAAATGTGAGAAAAAAGTAGTATCTTTGCAGCGAATTTCAATAGAATTGTCGCACGATGAAATCTACGCAGGAATATATTACTCTTCTGAAGTCCCATGCTCCCATCTTGCATGACCGTTACGGAGTGACATCGATGTCGCTTTTCGGTTCAGTGGCACGCGGTGAGCATAAAGACAATAGCGATGTAGATGTGCTGGTGGATATGCCGGCAACGCTGCGTGCAGTGGGCGGCGCGAACGATTATTTGGAAAAACTGTTAGGCTGTCACGTAGATATGGTGCGCAACCATAAGAACTTGACACCGTTCTTCAGAAAACAAATAGAACGCGATGGAATCACTATCTTTTGAAAACTTGGAGATCATTCGTGAGACTCTGCTGAACATCCGCAAATCCATTGCGCTGCTGACGGAATGGAACAAAGACGTAAAAAGTACTGACGAGTGGAATGCTTCCCCAACGGGAATGCAGAAACTTGCAGCCAACTGCATGTTGATAGAAGCCATTGGCGAAGCAGTCAAGCAGATAGACAAACGTGCCGGAAGAGCGTTTCTTGACCAGCGTCCCGAGATACCATGGCAAGATGTGATGTCTATGCGTAACCATATTGCTCACGGATACTTCGATTTGGATGATGCGTATGTGCTATCTGTCATTCAGAACGATTTGGAACCGTTAGCGGAAGCGATAGATTTTCTTGTAAAGGAAACGAACAATCGGATAATGGATTTGGACGTTGACCGTCGCTCTCAATCATGAAGACCACCCCATACGAGCGATGCTCTATGGAGCCCCCGGGCACAAAATGCACAAAACAGTCACAGCATATCCAGCCTTCAATCCATGAAGGCAAAATGCACAATGTACGCAAAATGCACAAAATGAGAGGGAAACGGGGCTTATGCTCCGTTTTTCTTGTGTGGTGTAGGATTACATATGGAAAATAAACATATATAAACCCTGCTGCTGTCTGTTGTCCGTTCCGGACTTTTGCCTTCGCCTTGTTCGTCATTCATTCAAGTAAACTTGACGAACGCCGCACAAGTCAAAGCCATAACTCTCCGAGTAACAGACAGCAGAAGATATAAACACAAAAAACAGAAGGGGATTTGTTCTGTCAACTATTATAGACTATTATCGACTATTACGCAAACAATAATAGCGGGCTTGGGGCTCGCTATTATTGTTGGGGGGATATGATCAGCCAAACTTGGCTGATGCTTGAGGTGGCAGGATTACTTAACCTCCTCGAAGTCGACGTCCTCGGCGTCTTTGCCGCCGTTGGAGTTGCCGCCTTGGTTACCGGCGTTGAAGTCCTGACCGGCGTTGTAGGTGCCACCTTGCGGACCTTGTGCCCCACCCTGTGCGTTGGCTGCGTTGTACATCTCTGCGCTGGCAGCCTGGAAGGCAGTCATCAGGGCGTTGCCTGCAGCCTCGCATGCGTCGGCATCTTTCTTCTCGTAAGCAGCCTTGAGGTCAGCCAGAGCTTTCTCGATCGGCGCTTTCTTGTCGGCAGGGATCTTGTCACCGAGTTCGGCGAGCTGCTTCTCTGTCTGGAAGATCGTAGCGTCGGCTTTGTTCAGTTTATCCACGCGCTCTTTCTCACGCTTGTCGGCTTCGGCATTAGCTTCGGCTTCAGCTTTCATGCGCTTGATCTCGTCGTCTGACAAACCGGTCGAAGCCTCGATGCGGATCTTCTGCTCCTTGCCGGTAGCTTTGTCCTTTGCGCTTACGTTCAGAATGCCGTTGGCGTCGATATCAAAGGTCACTTCGATCTGCGGTTCGCCACGACGTGCCGGCATGATACCGTCGAGGTGGAAGATACCGATCTGTTTGTTCTGGGCAGCCATCGGACGCTCGCCTTGCAGAACCTTGATCTCTACAGACGGCTGGTTGTCAACGGCTGTGGTGAAGGTCTCGGTCTTCTTGGTCGGGATCGTGGTGTTAGCCTCAATCATTCGGGTCATCACGCCGCCCATGGTCTCTATACCAAGGCTCAGCGGGGTAACGTCGAGCAGAAGCACATCCTTAACATCGCCGGTGAGTACGCCGCCTTGGATAGCTGCACCTACGGCTACCACCTCATCGGGGTTAACGCCTTTCGACGGAGCTTTGCCGAAGAACTTCTGCACTGCCTCCTGAATAGCCGGGATACGGGTCGAACCGCCTACGAGGATGATCTCGTCGATGTCGCTGGTGCTGAGACCTGCATTCTGCAATGCCGTACGGCACGGAGCGATAGTACGCTGGATCAAGTCGTCGATCAGTTGCTCGAACTTCGCACGGGTGAGCGTCTTAACGAGGTGTGCAGGCACGCCGTTGACCGGCATAATGTACGGCAGGTTGATCTCGGTGGTCGTGGTGTTCGACAACTCAATCTTTGCCTTCTCTGCGGCTTCCTTCAGACGCTGCATTGCCATCGGGTCTTTCGAGAGGTCTGCACCGCCGTTCTCGTTCTTGAACTCCTGAACGAGCCAGTCGATGATACGATGGTCGAAGTCATCACCGCCCAGGTGGGTGTCACCATCGGTAGCTTTTACCTCAAATACGCCGTCACCGAGCTCCAGAACGGATACATCGTGGGTACCACCACCGCAGTCGAATACTACGATCTTCATGTCCTTGTTGGACTTATCCAGACCGTAAGCCAAGGCGGCAGCTGTAGGCTCGTTGACGATACGGCGTACGTTCAGACCGGCAATCTCACCGGCTTCCTTCGTAGCCTGACGCTGCGAGTCGTTGAAGTAGGCAGGAACGGTGATTACGGCTTCCGTCACTTCCTGACCAAGATAGTCCTCTGCTGTCTTCTTCATCTTCTGAAGGATGATAGCCGAGATCTCTTGCGGGGTGTAGAGACGTCCGTCGATGTCAACACGTGCGGTGTTGTTGTCACCCTTGACTACTTTATACGGAACACGTGCGATCTCGCCTTGCAGACGATCGTAGGTCTCGCCCATGAAACGCTTGATTGAATATACGGTTTTTGTCGGGTTCGTGATAGCCTGACGTTTAGCGGGATCACCCACCTTACGCTCGCCACCATCTACAAAGCCGATAACAGACGGAGTGGTACGTTTACCCTCGCTGTTGGCGATAACAATAGGCTCATTGCCTTCCATAACTGCGACGCAGGAGTTTGTTGTTCCCAGGTCAATTCCAATAATCTTACTCATATTCTTAGGTTTTTAAATTTTCGTTGTACTTGATCGACCAAGATTGGTCGATGCTTTGGTTCAGCGGCTCACACAATGAACCGCGTTCAACTGAATATGTGCAAATGGTGTGCCAAAGGGTGAAAGGGGCAGCGGGACTGACAAATGTTGCCAAAAACCATGTCAAACGAGCGGAAATCCCTACTCTACGTCTGCCAAAATGTCAGTAAAGTGCAATTTTCTTGGTCGAAGATTTGCAAATGTCAGATTTTTTTTGTAACTTTGCGGGCGGAAATGGATAGACAAAAGACAAAAGACAAAAGACAATAGACAATAGACAAAAGACAAAAGACAAGAGAAAGATATGCCTGCTTTTGACAACGACAAATACATCCGCATTCAGTCGGAACATATTCGCGAACGGATCGCGCAGTTCGGTAACAAGTTGTATCTGGAATTGGGTGGCAAGCTCTTCGACGACATGCACGCGAGCCGTGTGCTGCCTGGATTTATGCCGGATAGCAAACTGAGGATGTTCACCCAACTACGTGACCTGCTCGAGATCATCATCGTCATCTCTGCACAGGACATCGAGCGCAACAAAGTGCGTCAGGATCTGGGCATCACCTACGACGAGGATGTGCTGCGACTGCGTGAGGCGTTCACGGAGCGCGGATTCCTCGTGTCGGCAGTGGTGATCACCCATTACACCGGTCAGCGTTCGGCAGACGACTACCGTCTGCGTCTGGAGCGTCAGGATATACGCGTGTATTACCATTATACGATTGAGGGCTATCCGCATAACGTTGAACTGATTGCTTCGGAGAACGGTTTTGGTCGGGATGAGTACGTAGAGACTTCACGGCCGCTGGTAGTAGTGACAGCACCCGGTCCGGGCAGCGGAAAGATGGCTGTCTGCCTGAGTCAATTATATAACGAACACGCACGCGGGCGCGAGGCAGGCTATGCGAAGTTCGAGACGTTCCCCGTGTGGAACCTGCCGCTCAAGCACCCGCTGAACGTTGCCTACGAAGCCGCTACAGCCGATCTGCAAGACGTGAATATGATCGATCCGTTCCATCTGGAAGCCTACGGCAAGACAGCGGTGAACTACAACCGCGATATAGAGATCTTCCCGGTACTGGATGCCCTGTTCACCTCTATATACGGCGAGAGCCGCTACAAGTCGCCGACTGATATGGGCGTGAATATGGTGGGCTTCTGCATCGAGGATGACAAAGCCGTAATCGAGGCAAGCAAACAGGAGATTATTCGCCGGTACTTCCAAGCCCTGTGTCGAATGGCTCGCGGTGCAGTAAACGACAGCGAGATACAGAAGATTGCCCTGCTGCAAAAACAGGTAGGTATCAACTCGTCGTACCGTAGCACCGTAGTAGCGGCACGCGAACGGCACGCACTCGCCGGATACAAGCCTTTTGCCCACTGCGCAGCCATCGAACTACAAGACGGCAGAATCATCACCAGTGAAGCGGGACCTTTGCTCGGGTCTTCAGCAGCGTTGCTGCTCAACGCCATCAAAGAGTTGGCAGGCATCGACCACTCGGTGAAACTGATACCGCAAGAGATGATTGAGCCGATACAGAATACAAAGATCGAATACTTGCACGGGCGCAATCCGAGATTGCACACCGATGAAGTGTTAGTGGCATTGTCCGTGCTCTCGCGCAACGATGAGAACTGCCGGCGCGCATTGGCTACACTACCGCTGCTGAAAGGCTGTCAGGCTCACTCGACGGTGATGCTCAAGGAAGTGGACGCTAACACGTTCCGCAAACTCGGAATTGATCTGACTGCCGACCCTGCGGTGAAGTAAAAAATCAAGAATTTCCTCAATTCTGCAAATATTCTGCCGGTTTGAGGATTTTTTTGTAGGAATATTTGCAAATATCAAATATTTTTAGTAACTTTGTGCGGTTTTTAACTCGTTAATGTCCATTAAAAAGAAAATAAACAAATATAAATTCAAATCAGGCTATTAAATACCAACAAGATGGAAAGAGAAAATATTGTTGTTCGGTTTTGCGGAGATTCGGGCGATGGCATGCAGTTGACGGGAGGATTGTTCTCGTCGCTGTCGGCTATCCTCGGTAACGAGATCAGTACTCTACCCGACTTCCCTGCCGAGATTCGTGCGCCGCAAGGTACATTGGGCGGCGTGAGCGGATTCCAAGTAAATGTAGGCAAAGGCGTGTTCACCCCGGGTGACAAAGCCGACGTGATTGTAGCAATGAACGCTGCAGCGTTGAAGGTCTGCGCCTTGGGTTCGAAGTTCAACAAACAAGGTGCGACGTACAACGAGGCGGACGCGCTGTTCAAGAGCAATGCCGTGGTGATCGTCGATACCGACTCGTTCACGGATGGCGACCTCAAGAAAGCGTTGTACACAACGGATAACCCGTTCACGGAGCTGGGGTTGCCGGAGTCGGTACAGGTAGTGCCGGTATCACTGACCAACCTGACGAAAGAGGCGCTAAAAGATTCGGGCATGGACAACAAAGCCGTGCTCAAATCGAGGAACATGTTCGCGTTGGGCGTTGTGTGCTGGCTGTTTGACCGGCCGATAGACAAAGCGATACATTTCCTGGAAGGGAAGTTCGCGAAGAAACCTGCACTGATTGCCCCGAATGTGAAAGTGCTGACCGACGGCTATAACTACGGGCAGAACCTCGCCTTGTCAATCAACCAGATACGGCTGACACCTGCCATCGAAAAGGAGCATGGCACTTATACCTCTATTGCCGGTAACAAAGCCACGGCATGGGGACTGATTGCCGCTGCCGAGAAAGCCGGGAAACGGTTGTTCTTGGGCTCGTATCCTATCACTCCGGCTACGGATATCATGCACGAACTTGCCGGAAGGAAAGACATGAACGTGATGGTTGTACAGGCTGAGGACGAGATAGCCGGTGTGTGCACCGCTATCGGCGCATCGTTCGCAGGTGATTTGGCATGTACATCTACATCGGGTCCCGGTCTGTCGCTCAAATCCGAAGGTATAGGTTTGGCGGTTATGGCAGAGTTGCCGCTGGTAGTGATTGACGTGCAACGCGGTGGACCTTCAACAGGTCTGCCGACGAAGACCGAGCAGACTGACCTGCTGCAAGCAATATACGGTCGTAACGGCGAGTGCCCGCTCGTAGTGCTGGCGGCATCTACTCCGGCAAACTGCTTCGACTTTGCGTACGAAGCATGCAAGATTGCGCTGGAGAACATGACGCCGGTAATCCTGATGACCGACACCTATCTGGCAAACGGCAGCAGTCTGTGGCGCATCCCGCAGCTCGCTGAGTTGCCGGAGATCAAACCGCAAGGCGTACCGGAGGAATTGAAAGGCAAGTACAATCCCGCTCTGCGTGACGAGAACGGTGTACGCTACAATGCTATCCCGGGTATGGAAGGCTTCCAGTACCGCAACATCGGTCTGGAGCGTGACGCAGAGAAAGGCTCGATATCCACGAACCCCGAGAACCACCAGAAGATGATTCTTGCCCGTCAGGCAAAAGTGGATCAGGTAGCCGACCGAATTCCCGAGGCAGAGGTTTGGGGCAATGCCGATAGCGACACGTTGCTTGTAGGCTTCGGTTCGACAGAAGGTCATCTGAAGGCTGCCGCCAAGGAATTGGACTGCGCATTGCTGCAACTGAACTATATTTGTCCGTTGCAACGCAATGTGGGCGATATACTGCGCTCGTTCAAACGCGTGATTGTCTGCGAACTGAACTCCGGGCAATTGGCTGCTTACCTGCGTTCGCAAGTGCCGAATGTAACGCTATTGCAGTATAACCAAATGACTGCTCAGCCCTTCCAAGTGGAGCAAATAGTTGACTATGTCAACAATTTGTAAATGCAAAATGAGAAAATGCAAAATTAAAAATTAGTACAATGACTCCTCAAGATTATAAATCCGATCAATATGTACGCTTCTGCCCGGGTTGCGGCGATCACGCTATATGTGCAGCCCTGCAGAAAGCCATGGCACAGATAGGCGTTCCGCCTCATCAGATAGCGGTGATCTCGGGTATAGGTTGCTCGAGCAGAATGCCGCACTATCTGAACACGTACGGTTTTAATACGATTCACGGCCGAGGCGGAGCTGTGGCAACTGGCGTTAAAACCTCACACCCCGAACTGACTGTTTGGCAGATGTCCGGTGACGGCGACTGCCTTGCTATCGGTGGTAACCACTTCATCCACGAGATCCGAAGAAACGTTGACCTGAACATCTGCATGTTCAACAACCGCATCTACGGTTTGACCAAAGGGCAATACTCCCCGACCTCACCGAAAGGTTTTGTGAGCAAATCCTCGCCGTTTGGCACCGTAGAGCGTCCGTTCATTCCGGCACAACTGGTGCTTGGTGCAGGTGGCACGTTCTTTGCGAGAACGCTGGATGTAGATATGCCTACGACGGTCGATTGTATGGTTCAGGCACATGAGCACAAAGGCGCATCGGTCATCGAGTGCCTTGTTAACTGCGTGATCTTCAACAACGGCACACACGAATGGATAGCCAACCGCGAACAGCGTGCCGAGCACTCAATCATCCTCAAGCACGGCGAGAAGATGATTTTCGGCGCGAACAAAGACAAAGGTCTGGCTGTAGAAATTGATCCGCAGACCTTTGTACCGAAGATGATTGTTGTACCGGCTGATGATCCACGTGTACTTGTTCACGATGCACATCAGCCCGACCCGACACTGCATCGATTGCTCGCGCTAATGGGACAGGAGCGGTTCACCGATGTAGCAGACGCCAATACCGAAAGCAATCTGCCTGTAGCACTGGGTGTGATTCGTAGCGTTGAGGCAGACACCTACGACGCTGCTGTCAACCGACAGATCAGCGAGGTAAGAGATAAATCGAAAGCAAAGACCTTCGATGAGCTTACTCAAACCCTTGAACGCTGGGAAATGTGATTAACAACAAAATTCTACTATAATGAAAAACAACAAAGGACTTCAATTCCGTCTCATCGTGTTTAACTTCTTGGAGTTTGCCGTGTGGGGCGCGTACCTCATCTCGATGGGTACCTATCTGTTCAAGCACGGCATGGCGCACCAGATCGGCTGGTTCTACTCCATACAGGGTATAGTCAGTCTGTTTATGCCAGCACTGATGGGTATCGTGGCTGACCGTTGGATTCAGGCGCAGAAACTGCAGAGTATATGCCACTTCCTTGCCGGTGCATTCATGATTGCCGCAGGCTGGTACGGTTTGCAGAGTGGCGCAAATGTGCAGTTCGGTACATTGTTCACCCTGTACACATTGTCTGTAGCGTTCTTTATGCCTACCATCGCGCTGACGAACTCCGTAGCATTCAACGCTCTGGTAAAAGAGGGCATGGATACCGTCAAGGACTTCCCGCCTATCCGCGTGTTCGGTACAGTAGGATTCATCGCTGCCGAGTGGAGCGTTGACCTGTTAGGCATCCAAGCCAGCCCGCTGCAGTTTATCATGAGCGGCGGACTCAGTCTGCTGATGGCAGGTTACTCACTTACGTTGCCCGCTTGTGAGGTGAAGACCGTGGAAGGTGATGTCGATCTGGTTGAGGCTCTCGGATTGAAAGCGTTTGCATTGTTCAAGCAGAAGAAGATGGCGTTGTTCTTCATCTTCTCAATGCTGCTTGGCATGTGCTTGCAGGTTACGAATTCCTATGCCAACCCGTATATCACCTCATTCGGCGAGATTGAGGAGTTTACAAACACCTTTGGCGTACAACACGCAAATATACTGATCTCGATCTCGCAGATCTGCGAGGCGTTGTGTATCCTGGCTATTCCGTTCTTCTTGAAACGGTTCGGTATCAAGAACGTAATGCTGATGGCCATGTTTGCCTGGGTATTCCGCTTCGGATTCTTCGGAGCCGGTGACCCGGGAATGCCAGGCGTGATCCTGTTCGTGTTGAGCTGCGTTGTATATGGTTTTGCGTTTGACTTCTTTAATATCTCCGGTGCACTATATGTTGATCAGGAGACTGAACCGGCACAGCGTTCGTCAGCACAAGGATTGTTCATGATGATGACCAACGGTCTGGGTGCCACTATCGGTACATTGTCCGCACAGGCTATCGTCAACAAACTGGTAAATGCCCAAGAGGTTGTTGCTCAAGGCCCGCTGGCTGTTTGGGACGGTTGGAAAGAGTCATGGTACATCTTTGCAGGCTTTGCACTGGTGGTAGCCGTTGCCTTCTGGATCTTCTTCCCCAAGACACCGGTTAACCCCAACATGGAAGTGAAACACTAAAGCCAATGGCTAAAGGCTAATGGCTAAGAGCCAATGTATAGAAAAGAGTTAGCATATTATTTTGCGACGCCGATAGCGTATATTGTGTTGGCATTGTTTGTGTTGGGTATCAGTTTGCTGTTGTGGGTTATTCCCGGTGAATGGAACATTATTGATGCCGGCTACGCGAACGCTGACGGGCTGTTTGCTATCGCGCCGTGGCTGCTCATCCTTGTGTGTCCGGCTCTGACGATGCGGTTGTTTGCCGAGGAGCGTCAGAGCGGCACATGGGATGTGCTGCGGTCGTTGCCGACCACTATCGGTCGTATTGTTTGGGCGAAATATGCAGCCGCTTTGACGGTGATGGTTATAGCGCTGTTGCCATGCGTGGTGCACCTGTTCATCGTATATGCTATCGCCGAGCCGGTGGGTAATGTGGATACCGGAGCTTTTGCGGGTTCGATGGTAGGACTGTTGCTACTGGCGGCAGCGATGCTCGGTGTGAGCCTCTTGTGCGCTGCAAGTACAACAAACCAGATCGTTGCGTTCATCCTGGGGGCAGTAGTGAACTTCGCTCTGTACTGGCTGCTGATGCAAGAACACTTCCAGAGTCTTGCGCGTGGTGTGATTGATGCCCGGGATGTGTTCTTCTTTGCTTGCATGGCTGTGGTTGGAGTGGTACTGACGATTCCACTCATCCGCCACTTAACGCGGCTGTAAATGCAAAATGAGAAAATGCAAAATGCAAAATGACAAAGATCGGACTCATAAGTGATACGCACGGATTGTTGGATAAACGTGTGTTTGAGCATTTTGCTCCGTGCGATGAGATCTGGCATTGCGGGGATATAGGATCGGTGGAAGTGCTGCAAGCGTTGCGTGAGTTCCGCCCTACCCGTGCGGTGTTCGGCAATATCGACGGCGGCGAGGTACGATACAGTCTGTCGGAGTTCTATCGATTTCGTGTGGAGGAGATCAATGTGCTGATGACGCATATAGGCGGCTACCCGGGCAAATATAATCCGTGGCTTATACCCTGGTTTGAAAATAGCCTGAAGGTGAAAATGCAAAATGAAAAATGCGAAATGCAAAATGAGCTGATTAAGGACAGCATTGATTTATTTGTTTGCGGACACAGCCATATACTGAAAGTGCAATATGACAACCGTTACAAGTTCCTTACATTGAACCCCGGGGCGGCAGGAAAAAGCGGTTGGCAGACGGTACAAACACTGCTCCGATTTACAATCGACGGAAAGGCAATAGACAACCTCGAAGTCATCGAATTGGAGCGTCATTAAACCCTCAAAAATGTGCAAAACCTACAAAATAGCATAGTTTTGAACTGTTTGGTGAGGATTTTATGCTATTAAACATATTTTAGGTATTGCAAAATTGAAAAAAAAGTTGTACCTTTGCATTCGAAAAGACAAATACCAATCTTTTATTACCTTAAAGACTAATACCTGAAAAAAAGAGCCATCGAGATGATGTCTCTTTTTGTTTTATTAGTGTCCACTAAAATCGGGGGACGTAAAGAAATGACATCAAATAGCAGAATGTCCGATTTTTCATAGGACAAGTCAAAAAAAAGTAGTACCTTTGCACCGGATTTCGGCAAAAGGGGTGTAACCCTTTGCGAAAACGCGTATCTATTTAGTAGAAACTAATGATTAAAGCGATATGAAAAAAGTATTATTAGGTATTATGTTGTGTATGGCAGCGAGTGTGTCTGCTGAAACAATCAAAGGATCGGTCATCGATTCGAAAGGCGAACCGATGTCCTTCGTGACGATCTCTGTTTTGTCGCAGGACTCGACGTTGCTGACGGGGGCGATCACCGACGAGAAAGGTGAATATATGGTAACGATGAACGGATTAACGGGTGAAGGGATGAATGAGATGATCATCCAAGCCTCGTATATCGGTTATCAAACCGCCTTTGGCGGGCCGGATTTTGTGTTACGCGAAGAGACGGAGCAGATAGCAGAAGTGGAAGTCAAAGCCAAGAAACCGCTTATCGAACGCCAAATGGATAAATTAGTGGTTAACGTAAGCGCATCTCCTCTGTCGGCAGGCTCAAATGGCAATGATATCCTTCGCCGCTCTCCGGGTGTACGGATAGACAAGGATGGCAACATCACGGTAAACGGCAAAGCGGTGGAGATATGGATAGACGGCAAACCGTCCTATTTGAGCGGGCAACAGCTCAAAGCCATGCTTGATGGCACGGACGGTAACACGATTGAGAAGATTGAGATCATCTCTAATCCTTCCGCTAAATACGATGCGTCAGGACAAGGCGGTATCATCAATATCAAGACCAAACGCAATATGATGAAGGGCCTGAACGGTATGTTGTCTGCCGCTTATGGCGGGATGTACTTCGGTGATGTCAAACGCTATCTGCAGCAAGAGATGGTATCGCTGAACCTTAACTATCGCGGAGAAAAGACCTATACGTATGGTCAATTTACCCAGGTCTATGCGCAGAATGATGTCGATTTTGAGACAGGGCGTTCTATCCCGGCAACGGAAACAACGCCTGCAATGAAGAACTATTCCAACTCGGGTTATAATATTGATTTTCAATATTACATGCTAAAAGTGGGCAACGATTGGTATATCGACTCGTTGAATACCTTCGGTTTTATCCTCAATGTACCGTACATGAGTATGAAGCAAGAGATTATGCCCGGACGCAATTATGCGTATACGGCAGTAGGTACTGATACCACATGGACGAAGACAGCGACAACGAACAAAGTCATGTCGCCTCAACACACGGCTAACCTCAATTATACCCACACTTTCTCCGAGGCGTTGGAGCGCGAACTGACTGTTAATGTCGATTATAACCGCTATAACAATCGTCAACTTAATTTTCAGGAGACGCAGTATCCTTCTCATCGTCTCGGACTTGACATCAACAGTCATCAAGTGATCAATATATACAGCGGCAAGTTGGATTTCCAAACCAAGTTCTGGCAAACGGGTATGATTGAATGCGGCGTCAAATATGCGCTGTCTTCGACGGATAACAACATGACGACTGACTCTATTCTGAACGGTACGCAGATAAGTCACACGCCCTCTGTTTTCCGTTACGACGAGCATGTGGCAGCTGCCTATATCTCCGTTGGCAAGCAGTTCGGCGAGCACTGGTCGGTCAAACTGGGTCTGCGTGGCGAATATACCTACAGCCGTGGCGACTGGTTAAGCGCCGACTCCGTTACTCGCAAGTCTTATTTCAATCCTTTCCCGACCGCGTATGTGGGGTATACCACATCTCCACTCGGTAAATTGAAACAGCCGGTCAGCGTCAGTGCCAGTTACGCGCGTCGTATCAAACGACCGAGTTACTACATGCTCAACCCCTTCGTTGCTTACGTGGATGCGTATTCCTACACTACCGGAAACACTGAACTGACGCCGGAGTTTAACAACGATGTAGAACTCCATTTCTCGTGGACGCAGTACCTGAACGTCACCTTCAACTTTGCTCACACACAGGACATGTTCTCGGAAAAAACAACGATCTTACCAAGCGGTATGGGTACCATCAAATGGGTCAATTTCGGAACATGTACCACTCACGGTGGTAACATCTCGCTGACCGAATTGCCGATCGTGCCCAAATACGCGAAGGCGGAGGATGGCACGAAGACGATGCAGGGTGCATGGCTCGCGCTCACCGTCAATGCAGGTTGGTATCATTTCCTGAATAAGTCGTACGAGAAGAACGCGGAGGGCAAACCGGTCTATGAGTTCGGCAATCATTACGGCTATGTGGGAGGAACGCTATCCTCTTATCTGCCCAAAGAATGGACGCTGACTTTGGACGGCAATTGGTCGAGTCCGATGACAACAGGTTATGCGAAACAAGGTAGTACTTTTTTCCTAAGTTTCGGAGTCCGTAAGATGATCATGAAGCATGGTCTGATTCTCAACCTCAATGCGCAAGACCTCGCACGTTCGTGCGTCTTCAGTAATGAGGATATGGGACAGCAGCCGGGCTATAGCTCGTGGTTCAAAAACTCCGTTCGCCAACAGCGTGTGACGTTCTCGCTCACATGGATGTTCGGTCAGTATCAGCAGCATAAGAACCGCAAAGTCGGTGATCTGGACGAACTCAACCGTCTTGGCGGCGGTGGAGGCGTACAAGCAGGTAAGTAAAATATAGTCATGAGATGAGCACGTGAAGGACTAAACAAGAACTAAAGAACAACTAAAGAACAACTAAAGAAGAACTAAAGATTATAACGACAAAAGAGTTGACTAAACCTAATATAAAATCAACAGAATTTCAACAGAATTGCAACAATTAGGGTGTGGCAAAATGAATTGCCACACCCTTACTATATAACTGTAATCGTTTAGAAGTTAATAGAACCTTTATCGATTAGAAGTTAATAGAACCTTTATCGTTTAGCGGATCTCAGTGCCGAGAGCGTTGTAACGAACGCCGTTGCGGTAGATGATGATCTGACCATTCTCGATGCGCTTGATAGACTTCGCATTGTTGGTGATAGTCTCAACAGCAGTCTCTTCCAAGATTTCAATCGTACCACCGGCAACAGTCTCGGCTAAGTCAATCTCCCCAGCGTCCTCAGTTGCATCTTTATGGTAGTGCTGCAAAGCAGCAGTAACTTTTACTTTAGCACCGATAACAATCTTCTCAGCCTCTTCTGCCGTACACTTAACGCGGTATGCCTCGAAGTCATAAGCCGGAGCTGACATATCATCGGTCATGAAGAACGAAATGTTCTGATATTGCTCGCTGAACGCAATAGCGATCGAATCTACATAACCGGTAACGGCATAACGGTCAGTTGTTGTTTTACCATTCTCCAGTGCCATAGCAACTTCAACAGCCTGAGCTACGGTTACTTCGAGAATAACCTCTTCCTCTTGGCTTTTCTCGATAAGTTTTACTGTACCATTGGAGATTTCGATAGTTCCGTTATAGTTATAGAGTTTACCGATTACAGCAACCGAGTCACCCTTACCAAGTTCCAAACCATCCTCGCCTTTGCAGTTATAGGGTTTGAAGATCTTGTCCTCGCAAGCCATCTCGAAGGTGTACTGACCATAGTTGTTTACATTAACAGCACCTTTGACGCGACCATAAACGATGAATACGTCAGGTGTGTAATCGCCGGGCTCCAAAGCCTCGCCTTCTTCCAGCGCCTCGCAAACATCCACTTCGAGGGTATCAATCTTTGTTGTTGCGCGCTCAATGATAGCTACATCGCCGTTCTTGATTTCTGGAGTGTTGCTGTAGTTCAAGATCTTACCGGTAACAGTAATCTTGTCACCTACGTTCAAAGCTTCGTGTCCGGGCAGGTTGCACCAGTAGCCTTGGAGGGTTTTCTTTGTACCCTTCTCGTCGTCCATGTAGAAAGTCTGCTGATCAATCGAGGGATCCGTACGTGAGGGGCTGATAGAGCCGTTGGTGTTGGTGATGTAACCGGTAACGATGTACACGTCCTCAGTCTCTGAACCACTCTGTGCCGGCATAGCGGCAGCAGCTTCGGCGCAGGTTACAGGAATAGGATCCTGGGCACTCATTGTTACGGCAGCAAACAGGGTTGCTGCAAAGAATAAAATTTTCTTCATAACTCTAATTTTTAATTGGTTAATATAATTGTTTGTGTTATCTTGTTATACCTTATTCTACCCTGCGCGCAATCATGCGCGCAAAGTGCACACTGTACACACTGACTGCACGCTGACTGCACACTATGGGTAATGAGTTACTCGGCAGGGGCTTCTTCCTCCGGTTCGGCGAGAAGGAGGTTCTGGATCTCCCATGTGGGTGCGGAGGGAACATCTACGCCGTCGAGGTTGGTATTATAGCGGAAGCCGAGCACGATGGTTTGTCCGTTGAACTCGCTGAGGTCAAACACACCCGAAGTTTGGAAACGCCAACTGCTACCGTCCGGCAGTTCGGCTTGCCATTCGAGATGTTTCCACTCGGTGGTGGTGACATCGCCGGTGAAGTTGTTGGTAACCATGACACTGAGCCACTTGGGGTTGTCGGTAGTGTTACCATAACGCACAGCCTGATCAAAGGTCAGTTGGGGTTGCACACTCTTCTTGAGCTTGATGTTCGGCGAGAGCAACCAATCCTCTACTCTATGGTTCGTACCGCTCACATAAGCCGAAGCAGTCATTCCGTACAGCGACTGATAGCGCCATATATAGTTCAGACCGTCGAGGTTGACGTGTTGGATGGTGAACTTGCCGGGGCCTTCGCCTACGAACTTAGCTTGCAGGTAGGTGGAGATGTTCGCAATCCATTGATCCTTCTTGAGTTCGAACGCCATGGTTTCGGTGATGTAACCGGTGGTCAGTTCGAGTTCCGTGCCGTTGACTACCCACTCATCAGCCGTTGCGCCGTTCTTTCCCATATAGGCAACGAGATAAATCTCTTTGTCGGCAGCATAAGGGAACGCTGATTGCAGGTACTTGAGGATGATATCCGGATCGGTTATGGCTTTCACACCTGCCATTTCATAAATCTTCGGCGGCAGCGCCATGCCGACCTTGAGTTGATCGTTGGTATATGGTACCCAGCCTTCCTCTGTGAGTTGATAGATTGCGCTCTCTTGGGTTGTTTTGCGGGCTTGCAAAGCGCGTCGGCGTGCGGGAGCGGAAGGTGTGGAGTGGCTGACATATACGCCGTCCACGATCTGCGGTTCGCTGCCTTCGGCAGTATAACGACCGGTGATGGTGATGGCGTCACCTTGTTTGATACCTTTGTCTTTCCACACTTTGTTGCCATCCTCGTCGGTCAAGCCATAAACGTAGATGCTATAGTCACCGTCCACCATGTAGAAGCGACCATAGATAGAGGACTTAACTTGTCCTACGTAGCCGGAAATCTCGTGCTTATCCTCATCAGGGAACTCAAGCAGTTGACTGAGTGTGAGTTTGTAGGGCAGGAAATCATGCAGTTCAGAGGGATCGGGTTCGTCCTCGCTGTAGTTGTAGGTGATGAGCGCGATCTGCCCTAAGCGTGCATTCGACAATCGCTGGGCGAGGAACGCCGGCACATTTGCCATCGAGCCGGGGGTGAGGTAAGAAACGCCACGCTTCTGCCAGACGGTTTCGTAATCAGCCTGCGTGAGTTCGAAGCCTTGCGCATCATCGAACTCCGCTACGCGATACGACTTGCCTTCGCGCATCGTGTATTGCACATCGCAGGTTGTGCCGTTGTCGAGGTACGGGTACTTCTCTGCCATCAGCGCCGGTACATACATATCTGCCGAAGCATTCTCCGTGAAGGATTTCTCCTTGGCGATAGCAAGCAACTCCTTCAGTCCCGTTGAGTCAACAGGATCGAGCGCCAAGGCTTTGGCGATGTTTTCGGGATAAACGGTAATCTGCTTGTAGTCGTCATCGGTGAGCGTATAACTCATACCGGTACGAACATCCGAAACCGCAGGATGACCGTTGTCCATGAAGTGAGAATCGAAGTAGTTGGTACACGATGCCAAACCTAATCCAAGTACGACTGCGGTAAAGATATATTTTGCTTTCATATTCATAACCATTTAGTCTTTAATCCTTAATCCATCCATTAGAAGGTGAGTTTGAGACGAATATTCCACTGACGACCTTTGTTGTAGAAGAAGTAGATATTGTCCTTCGTATTCTCCTTCACGTCATAGGAGGTAGTGTTCTTCGACCAAGCTTTCTCTATATGGTGCTGATCGAGCACGTTCGTTACGTTGGCAGCCAATGTGGCGCGTACGCTACCGAAGTCAAACGAGTAGCTTACGCGGGCATCCAGCGTGCCGCCGATCGGGCAACGATACGGTTCCATAACGTTGAGCGTTTTGCCTTTCTGCAGGTCGGAGCCCGAGAAGTAGTAGTACGAGTAGTTGCGGTCGTAGAGCGTATATTCGCCGCCTATGCGGAATCCTTTGAACGGATTGAACATCACGCCGAGGTTGGCTGTGGTCTGAGCTTGACCACCCACATGGATCTTGTCCATATTAATCTTCGCCCACGCATGTTCCTTGCCTTCCTCTGTGCAATACGGAGTTGTTACTTCGAAGTTGCTTGTGAGTGCATTACCGTGTTCGTCGTAGAGGTAACCGATGATGTCATTGCCTTTCCATCGCCAATCACCGAGTGAGAGCATAGCGTTGAGTTCGAGCCACTTGAGCGGTTTGGCTTTGAACTCCATCTCCAGACCGATGTGTTGCGACCCTACTCCACTCATGTTGATATAAGCGTTGACCGTCTGACCGTTGTCGGCTTTGCTCATCGTCTTGTCAATCCAGCGGGTGTAGTAACCATTGACGGCGAGGTTGACGAACTCGTTGTGGAAGCCGTAACCTACCTCAACGGAAGCGATCTTCTCGTTTTTGGCATAACGGTTCAGCGCGTGCGAGGTGTTCGACGAGGCAAACGCTGCGTTGAACTTCGGCGCACGGGTGATGAAGCCCGCATTGAGGAAGATATTGTGGTTGCGGTTGATGTTGTAGTTCACACCACCCTTGACTGTTCCACCCAGGAACCCGACGATCTCGGATTTGCTATGCTCCTCGTCATAGTAGAAGCGATCCACACGCCAGTAGTTGGTGTAATAGATCGAACCGTTGACGAAGGCTGAAAGATGTTCGGTTGCATACTCCAAGGTAGCGAACGCACCTTCCTGCATCACATGTCCGGTGTAGTTACGATAAACGACATCACCGATGTTGAGTTTCTCGTACGCCCAGTTGTTGTCCGCACGGTTCTTATTGTTCTCCACCTTGACTGAGTTCACACGCGTGGCGTCGATGAAGTATTCACCAGCCAACATGTCGGAAATGACTGCACGGTGTATGCCTTGGTAGTAACGTATATCCAGACCTGCGGTGAGTTCCAGCGTCTCGTTGAGGAACTTGTTGTTGTAAGTTGAAACGAGTCCGTACCAGTTGTGGTCGTTGCGGTTCTCGGCAATGATCAGCTCCGAGCCGGATTCCGATGCGGCATTCAGATCCTCGACAGCACCGTAGTCAAACGAGCCGTCATCACGACGGAAATCCGTGGTAATCTTTCCTTCGGCTGCACCTTTGGTGAGCGTCGAATAGGAGTATTGCGAGTACGGGCTGGCTTCGGCTGTATTGCCAAAACCGCGACCGATAGATGTATAGAGCGCCGTGGAGAGCGATGATTTGTAGTCAATCTGCCAGACGTGGTTGAGCGAAATCTGCGGCTTATGGTAACTGTTGTAGTTCGTACCGCGTTGCTTACCGTCGTTGCCATAACCGTAACTGGGGTTGTAGCGGCGGTAATCCATGCCATCGCGCATATACTTGCGCACCTCATTCCAGCCCTCGAGGTTCAAAGCGCCCGAGCTGCCCGAAGGACGCGTCCAGTGCCATTGCGGAGCGCCGAAACCGGTGAGCGACAACTGATGACGGTCGTTGATGCGCTTGCTGACATTGGCGAAGTAACTGTATCCGCTATAGCCAGTGCCTTGGATATAACCGTTACCCCATGTCTTGGAGAAGAGCACGGTGATAGCCCAGCCGCTCTTCATCAAACCGGTTGATACGGAGAACGCCAGTTTGTTGCCGTTGTCATTACCCAAGGAGTACATGACTGTTCCACCCTTCTTGGCATCTATACCTTTGGTGACGATATTGATTGTACCGCCGACGGAAGGTGCTGACAGTTTGGATGCACCCATACCGCGCTGCGTCTGCATCACGCTGGTAACGTCCGCCAAACCTTGCCAGTTCGACCAATAGACGGTTCCGCCTTCCATGTCGTTCATCGGCACACCGTTGATCATCGTGGCTACGTTCGTGTTGTCAAAACCACGCATCCAGATCTCCGAGTCCCCCCAACCGCCACCTTGACCGTTGGCATGTACACCCGGCGTGTTCTTGAGCACTTCCGGGAACTCTTGTCCACCAAGTCGCTCCTCGATCTCGAGAGCGGCAATCTGGCTGACGGCAATCGGCGTCTTCTGCTGACGGGCTATCTGCCCCACAACCGTCACGTCTTGTAATGCAACAACCTCAGGAGCAAGCCGAATGTTGCCCATATTCGTCTTTGCAGGCAGAGTCAAGGTTGCATAACCGATGTACGAGAACTGGAGTTTGGCACCCGGAGCAACATCAATGGAGAAGTTTCCGTCGATGTCGGTAATGTTACCATTGGTTGTACCTTCTTCGAGAATAGACACACCGATGAGTGGTTCGGCAGTCAGTTCGTCGAGCACAGTGCCGACCACGTGAAGCGATTCGGCAAACACCATGCAGGGCAACAACAGACAGCCAAGAATGAGTGAAAGTTTGTTCATAATTATAATAATAAGGTATTATATACTAATCAAATAAGGTGTTTCCCTTTTTACGAGAAAACACCTTATTCTTGCACATTCTACTTTTTCGCTTTGGCTACAATGGCTTGGAAGGCTTTTGGCTGGTTGACAGCGAGGTCGGCAAGCACCTTGCGGTTGATGACGATACCCGCTTTCTTGAGCGCGCCCATGAGCTGGCTGTAGCTGAGTCCTTCCAGACGTGCGGCAGCGTTGATACGCTGGATCCACAGTGCGCGGAAGTTGCGTTTTTTGTTTCGACGGTCACGGAAAGCATATTGCAAACCTTTCTCCCATGTGTTCTTGGCAACTGTCCAGACGTTAGCACGGCCACCAAAATTGCCTCGTGTGAGGCTCATGATCTTCTTACGACGGTTGCGCGAAGCAACGTGATTTACTGATCTTGGCATAATTCAATACTCAATTTTGATGGTTAGACATTAACGCAGCAAGAGCAGCTCGCGGATGGAGCGCAGATTGCTGTGATCGACAAGTGCAACATGCGTAAGGTTACGCTTTTGCTTTTTCGTTTTCTTAGTCAGAATGTGACTTTTGAACGCGTGTTTGCGTTTCAATTTACCCGTTCCGGTAAGCGTGAAGCGCTTTTTGGCACCGGAATTAGTTTTTACTTTTGGCATTTTGTTAAATATTTAATTGTTAATAATCGGTCTGCGGCAGCCATTAGTAGCGCACAGGCCATTTTTCTGCGTTGGTTACTGTTGACCAAGATTGGTCAACGCTTTATTTCTTCGGGCTGATGTTAACTATCATTCGTTTGCCTTCGAGCTTAGGCACAGCCTCGACTTTGCCGAAGTCAGCCAGATCGTTGGCAAAACGCGCCAGCAGCAATTCACCCTGCTCCTTGAATAGAATCGAACGCCCGCGGAAGAACACATATGCCTTGACTTTGTTGCCGTCCTTAAGGAACTCCTGTGCATGTTTCAACTTGAAGTTGTAGTCATGCTCATCGGTCTGCGGTCCGAAACGGATCTCCTTGATGACAACCTTAGCCGAATTGGCTTTCTGCTCTTTCTCTTTGCGTTTTTTCTGGTACAGATACTTCTGGTAATCCAGAATTCTGCATACGGGAGGCTCGGCGTTAGGCGATATCTCCACGAGGTCAAGGTTCTGTTCGTCGGCTATCTGCATCGCCTCGCGCAAGGAATAGATGCCTTGCTCTACGTTGTCACCCACCAAACGAACTTCTGCCACACCGCGTATCGCATCATTGATGCGGTTTGGCATTTCTTTTTCAACGCGCCCACGTTTATCGCGAGGCGCATGGGGTAAATTTGTTGCTATAGTTTTGTCCTCCTATAAGGGTTAGTTACCTCCACAGCAAAGCGTTATGCCATAACACACCAAGCGGCATAGCCATAGCGCTTGCTATGAATTCGGCGACAAAGTTACGAAAAATATACGGATTTAGCAAATGTTTGCGTCATTTTTATTCAAAAAACTGCATTTTGACAGGTAAATATGCACTATAATTAGGGCTATATGCAAAAAATCGCATTTTTATTTGCAAATGTCAAAAATTTTTTGTATCTTTGTAGCCGATTTTGATTTAATCGGATAACACCTTAAAAACTATCTAATATGACAAAATTATTTCGTCACACTATCCTTGCTATTGCAGCAATCAGTTTGCTGGTTGGCTGTAAGGATAATGCCATTCCGTCCGACACATTAGGTACAGACGGGATAACACAATCTCGCATCGTGTATGACACCATCCGCAACATGCGCGACCTTAATCCTGGGCCGGAAGGCGACACGATTGATGTCGAAGAAGCTGTACGTATCGGTTTGGCGATGCCATCCGGCAGCACTACATCGGAGAGTTATTATGTGCTTGCAGCGGTTAAAGGTTTCAGCCAGCCGTTTGATGCCACGTACGGTAACGTTTCACCGATTATTACGAACAAGATAGCCAACCGTCAGATGATCTGCTATCGTCTGTTGAGTTTCAAGCGCAAAGGCGTGGTACAGAAGTTCACGGATGCCGAGCAGTTGCAGATTGGTGATATCGTTGTTGTATATGGTCAGATACAGAACCGCTACGGCGCTCCGCAGCTCACGCAAGGCTGCTATCTGGTTACGTCTGACAACCCGTTGTCCGGCTACAAACCTGCGCCGAAAGTAGTTCTCAGCGAGACATTTGACGAAGGTATGGGTGGTTTCACAATCGACAACGAGATTGTCGCTTCGGATGATATATGGAAACACGTTGAGGCAACCGGTGGCAAACAAGGCTACATGTGCGCCAATGAGGGCAAACTTGCCGAAGAGTCAGACAGTTGGCTGATTAGTCCGACGATGGATCTCACCGTCTGCAAGGATACCACTCTGATGACGTTCAGTCACTGGTATCAAGGCAGTGCTGACCTGCGTGACGAACAACTGCGCGTGATGGTTTCGACCAACGACGGTGCAACATGGGAGCCGTTACCTGTTGAGGGCTGGAACAACGGCAAACTGAAACGTTTCACAGCAGCTACCGTTGATCTGACCGAGCACAAATCGGCAACGACCAAAGTGGCATTTGTATATACCAGCACTGCTGAATCGGCTATGACGTGGTCGATACAGAACATTCGCATTGGCGAACCCGCAGATGAATAACAACAAACACAACATAAAACATAATATAATTAACAAATGAAAAAATCATTATTGATTGCCGTTGTCGCATTAGTATGCGGAACAATGGCGTACGCTCAACCGCGTGCAATCGGTGGTCGTCTTGGTGCTTTTAACGGCGTTAGTTATGAGCACGGATTTGGTGACAGCAACATGTTAGAAATCGAGTTAGGTTTCTCTGTTGACGGTCGTACAGACACATGGAATTCAGGTTATCACGGTCGTGCATGGGGACGTACTATTCAAGCTGCCGCTACCTATGATTGGATTGATCCGTTCGGAGCTAAGTTCCCTTGGGAGCACAAGGGTGAGTGGCACTGGTACCTGGGTGTCGGTGCTGCCGGCGGTTATGGTTGGTATGCATATTCAGGAGGTTATGGCGGTCGCTCTGACTGGGGATTCCTCGGTGCAGCAGGTCGTGCAGGTGTTGAGTACGACTTCTGGTTCCCTCTTCAGCTCTCGATTGACTTCCGCCCGACTCTTGGCGCAGGTCTGATGGATAATGGTGCAGGTGGCACACAAGCCGGTCTGTATTGGGAAATGACCTGCTTCGCACTCGGCGTTCGCTACAAATTCTAATGCAAATGCTAATCTGTTACAGATTAAACAGATTTAACAGATTGCAATGAATATTTAGAATTGCAATCAAACAAAAGTGAGTTCCAATGCGGAACTCACTTTTGTTTTAGGATAACGCGGAAGGTTGTACCCTTGCTGACAACAGACTTATGGACGAAGATCTTGCCGCGATGGTATTGTTCGACGATACGTTTGCAGAGGCTCAAGCCTAATCCCCACCCTCGGGTTTTGGTTGTGTAGCCCGGGCGGAAGACTTGGCGGTAACGTTTGCGTTCTATACCACGTCCGGTGTCGGTGACATCAAGGATGATGTTATTGCCGCTCGCTGTCAGATGCAAACCGATCCATCCTCGACCGTTCATAGCATCAACAGCGTTCTTGATAAGGTTCTCAGTCACCCACTCCATTAGCGGAGCATCAACGGATGCTGTATATGCTTCGACAGGGTGCTCGTCGATCGTTAGTTCGATTTCTACCTTATTTGATACGCGCGTGCGCATGTACGCAACAGACTCCTCCACAATCTTTCGCATATCAGTAGGCATCAATGTAGGCGAACTACCGATACGCGAGAATCGTTCGGCAACCAATTGCAGTCGGTTGACGTCGGTAGCAATATCCGGCAGGAGTTCGTCGTCGGGGTATTTCGTTTTTAGGAGCTCGAGCCATCCGTTGAGCGAAGAGATGGGCGTACCGAGCTGGTGGGCAGTCTCCTTGGACAGTCCGACCCAAACACGATTCTGCTCGTTGCGGTAGGAGGTGATGATGTAGGTGACAATCAGTGCCATAAAACTGAGCACAACGAGCATCTGCACCCACGGAAACCAACGGAGTTGACGCAACAGATTAGACTCTTCGTAGAATATATATTGCGTTACCTGCGGCGACACACGTACCTCGATGGGAGTTTGCGTGCTGCGAAGGTGACTGATTTTTCCTGCATAAAACTCTTCGATGTCCGTTTTGGGCTCTTGCACATTACGCGTAAGAATGACGTGGTAATCGGCATCGGTCATATAGACAGGAATCGTAGTATTCGCCTCGATGATAGACGAATACAACGAGATATCGGTATTCTCGTCGGCGAGCACGAGTTGTCGAGTAGCTTCAGCCCAAATCTCCATTCGCTGTTTCTCGACCTGAGCAAACTGCATTGACAGCCGTCGTGTGAACCACGCCGAAGCCCCGACGAAGAGCAGGGCAAAGAGTACAATTATCCAGCTAACACTTTTTCGCATAACATGTGGTTCACTTCGTGAACGTTAAAAGGGTTTTTCTTAAAAAAAACGTTAAAGGGTTAAAATGGTTTTCTCTGCCGAGAAAACGTTAAAGGGTTATTTCATATTGAGTTTCTTGCGGACGTCTTTGGGCAGGGCATCCTTGTGAACGAGGATGTCGTTGGTCTTATAGCGCATGAACGCTTCACTGACGTACCAGATACCTTTATAATCCGAGCGGAGTTTGCCCCAAGAGTTCTTGATCATGTAATACTTCTTGCCGTTCTGATCATGTGCAATGCCGAAGATCTGCATACCATGGTCGTCGGTTGTCTCCCAGCGGTCGAAAGCGTCCTGGCGCATCTGTTGGGTTACTTCCAATTCCGGCAGAGGTTTCTTGGTCAGTTCATCGCGACGCTCATCGGCTTTCAACCCTACCCAATGCGCCATGTCACTGCCTGTCAGCTCTGCACCGTTCTCTGCATCGGGCACCACGCCAATGCCTTTGCGCGTGAACCCTTCCTCGCTCACATCCGCTCCCCAAGCGAGCGTATAGCCTTTGGCGAGAGCATTGTCGATAACCGCGATCAGTTCGTCAATGGGGATATTGTACATCTGATCCATACGCCAGTTGTCGGGCACCTCAAGGGCAAAGCGCTCATAGAACGGATGGTGGGTGTAACTGGTTATGCTGACGTAGTCTTCCTCCTTCAGTCCGAGTTCGTCGGCAAAACTGCGCGGCGTATAGGTCTTACCGTTATAGGTAAACTCTTCGGGACACTTGCCCAGATACGTATCGTAGATAGCCTGCAATCCCTCACGCCATACGGGAGTCAGTTTCTTGAGTTTGCCATTGGTTAGCGCTTTGAGGTAACCTCCGGCCACGGCATCCAGTTCGGTATGAACGGGCAGTGTATCGCTCCTCTGTGCACCATAACGGATACCGGGCATCGCTTCTTGCGGCACTAAACCGTAGTGCGACATACAGTACAGCACGTCATACGCGCTGCCACCGGGGGCAAAACTGCTGCCCTGACCATACATACGAACGAAATATGTCGCACGATCCATCATCGTCTTGCTCACCACGAACATCTCGCTCAAGTCATATTCGCCCTTGCCCATACGAAGCAGTTCGCTCTCAAGGAATCCGACTGTGGAAAATGCCCAACAGGTCGATGAGCGGTTTTGATCCTTAACCGGAGTGATTGCAATACTGTCAATCGTCGTAAAACGGAAGCCCTCGTCCTCTGCTACAGCTGCACTGTCAGTCGGTTCATCCACAATAGCAACGCCTGTCGTCTGTGCAGATAAGCTAATTGTTAGCATTAACGCCAAAAAAAAGAAACAGTTTTTCATTATTCGTGTGATTTTCGATATCCAATAAATTACAAAATGCAAAAATCGTACCATAAATCAAAAAAAAAGTGCAAACTATTTGCAAATGTCTAAAATTTTGTGTAACTTTGTACGATTTTTCTGAAATCGGGCAATAAATGAAGTTTACAGACGTTCGAAAATATCTTGACGAGCATCCTTGGCTCGATCGTTGGGTGGTGAACAAGTACACAATCACGTGCCTTATTTTCGGTGTGTTCTTCTTTTTTATAGGCGATCAGAGTCTGGTTAAGCAAATCAAACGCGTGCGTCAGGCACATCGTCTGGAAAAGCAGATTGACGAGAGTCGTCAGAATATTGCCACCTACCAGCGCGAACTGGAAGTGCTGTCGAACACCGACAGCCTTGAGCGGTACGCCCGCGAGCACTACCACATGCACGCGCCAAATGAGGAAGTGTATATTGTGAAGTGATTTGAAGATTTGATGATTTGAAAATTTGAAGATTGATGAAGACCGGAAAGATATTGCTGATAATAGGATTGATCGTAGTGGCTGTGGGGGCGATACTATCCACACAGGAGATTGAGCCGTACGCCGATTACACGCTGGTTGCAGGAGCAGTACTGGTGGTCATCTCCGGATCGTTTCGGATGCACAACAAGTAGTATGCAGGACAAGCTGGTGAACGAACATATTATTCTTGGTATCGATCCGGGAACGTTGTATATGGGTTATGCCATATTGCACACCGTGGGGCAGAAAGCCGAGATTAAGGAGTTCAGCACTCTCGATGTACACAAATTGGACGACCAGTATGCACGATTGCAACAGGAGTTCTTCTTCCTGCAACAATTGATAGACAAACACCACCCCACCTGTCTTGCCATCGAGACGCAGTTCGTGGACAAGAACCCGCAGACGATGATCAAGATCGTGCACGCACAGGGGGTAGCAATAGCCGCGGCACTATCAAAAGACGTACCGATATACGAGTACTCGCCGATGAAGATCAAGATGGCTATCACCGGCAACGGTCACTCCACAAAGCAGCAGGTGGCAGATATGTTGCAGCGATTCCTGCACATACCCGACGAGCAGATGCCCAAGAAGCTCGACGCCACGGATGCACTCGGCATTGCTTACTGCCACTTCCTGCAATTAGGTCTGCCGGTGAATACTGCCAAGGGAGCGAAGAACTGGACGACGTTCGCCAAGCAGCACGGGATGGTTGAGGGCGCAGCCACAACACCGAATCAGAAACTCATCGCTGCCCTGCGAGGCAAAAAATGAAAAAATGAAAAAATGAAAAAATGAGAAAATAAGAAAATGAATAAATAACTTAAATCGTAAATGTCTTATGGCTTACAAAATTTCTAACGACTGCATTGCATGCGGTACATGTAAAGACGAATGCCCGATGGGTGCTATCTCCGAGGGCGAGCACTATGTAATTGATCCCGACGTGTGTGTTGATTGCGGCACATGCGCTGACGTTTGCCCGAGTGGCGCTATTGCTCCTGAAGCATAGCCACCGAACAGGCGTAATCTTCCGTATGGAAGGTGAGAATGGTGCAATCCTGAGCTTGCTCAAGCAGCGTAGGGATTGCACCTAATTCGTTTAGCCCTGTGCCGCGGGCTTTGACGAGTGCCTCTTTGCGCGTCCATAATTCGGTGAACGCTATAGCAGGATCAGGCGCAGCGGCAATCTGTTGCCTTTCGGCAGCACTCATGGTGCGCTCAAGGAAATGTGCGTCGGCAAGACGCTTCGCGGATGCAGTGGCTTCGATATCGATGCCTACAGGTTGGCGGTCAATCGCCACAGCAATAGCGTTCTTCGTGTGGGAGATAGAGAAAAAGACTGCTGCGCTCAAAGACGGTTTACCAAAAGCATCTTCGGTGTACGTGAGTTCGGATAAAGGAAACGCAGCAGGCAGATAAGCATGCTCAGTGAGCAGTTCATGGAGCAATTTCCACGCGCGCAGGCAGCAATACTGCCCGTGCAGATGCTTGTAGCGCAAGGCTTTTTCCCGTCGCTGCAAAGGAACAAGCGGTAGTAGTTCGGCTACTACCGCTTGCATAGTCTGCGTATCAGGAATATTTTCTACGCGATAGAACATATTATCTGCGCGAACCTCCACCGCCTGATCGTCCGCCTCCGCCACTGAATCCACCACCGGAGTGCGAACCTCCGCTGAATCCTCCGCCGGAGCGTGAGCCGCCGCTAAAACTGCTGCTCGATGAGCGTGAACCGCCGCTATAGCTGCTCGATGAGCGTGAACCGCCGCTATAGCTGCTCGACGAACGGGAGCCACTGCTGTAACTGCTGCTTGACGAACGCGGGCTGCTACTATAGCTGCTACTCGACGAGCGAGAACTGCTATACGAGCTTGACGAACGGGAAGGTGCACTCTGCGTCGTGGTTGCGCTGCGTGAGGTTACCGTTGCGGTACGCGTCGGAGCGGTTGTCGTTGTTGTACGTGTGGTGCTCACTGACGTTGTCGAACGCGAACCCGGTTGACGCGATGTCGTAACCGACTGACGGGAGGCTTCCGGACGCGAGGTTACGGCTTGGCGGGTTGAAGTAGCCGCGCTGCGCGAACGCAGGTTTGCACTGCTAAATGTGTTGTCACGACTTGTCACGTGGCGCATGGTTGCTCCTGTGCCGCCTACCCTTGTAGGAGCCGATCCGCCTTGACGGGGAGCCACTGATCCGGCATGTGTCGAACGCGTAGCTGCCGAGCGGGATACATCCAGCGAACGAGCGTTAGTAGCTGTGGTGTGACGCGAACTGAATGAGCGGTCACGATGCTCGGTTGCGTACTCCCTACGCGATACGCTGTGATACATGTCACGATAGTGAGGACGAGGCTGCGAGGCGTAACGGTACGAGCAGTACGGATGGCAGTGATGCCAGTGGTAGCAACGATCCCAATATGCGTGCCATGCGCAGCAATGCCAACTATGCCACCAGTGCGGGTAATAGCCCCAGTACCAAGGCGATGTCCAACAAACCCAGAACGGATCCCAGAACCAATCGTAGATGTACGGACGGTAGATATATACGGGTTCGATGATGTAGTTCGTGCCGTAGATATATTCGTCACCTATCACCTGCGTAGTGACCTGACCTGTGCTCTCGTCTTTCTCTACATATATGGATGCCACATCCTGGAATACATCCTTTGCCAACACGGCTTGGATAACCACAAGGTGTTTGTTGCCGGACGAGGTCTCCACTACGCGGAGGTAATCCACTACTCCGTCACCGTTCAAATCCAGGTTGGTGAAAGCGGAGTCAGGGTTGTTGAGGAGTGTTTCGAACTCCTCCACGTTCTTGACTGTGCCGAACAATGTAGCCACCGCTTTCAAATCGAGCGCTTGGCTTATGTCCTCTGAGTTGGCAGTAACCGTGATGGTTTCGTCTGCCCAAGCACTCCAGCTAACTGTAGCCAGAAGTACCAAAAGTGATAGCAAGCGTTTCATAACAATAGTTTTTTAGTTATACAAGGTGTAACGTGTGGTGCATCTTTTCCTTCTTCGTACGCATGTAGCGCAGGTTGTAAGGATTCGGTTGCACCTCTATTGCTATGTTTTGTACAATAACTATGCCATAACTCTCCAAACCGATTCTTTTTACGGGATTATTTGTCATAAGTCGCAGATTCTTAGCGCCCATCGAGCGCAAAATTTGTGCGCCTACTCCATAGTCCCGCTCGTCGGCATCGAAGCCAAGATGCACATTTGCCTCCACGGTATCCTCGCCTTGCTCCTGCAATTTGTAGGCTTTTATTTTGTTCATCAGCCCTATTCCTCTACCCTCTTGGTTGAGGTAAACGAGTATTCCCCTCCCCTCTTTTTCGATGCGACGCATGGCTTCGTGGAGTTGTTCGCCGCATTCGCAGCGTTTACTGCCGAATATATCACCTGTCATGCAGGAGGAGTGAACGCGGCACAGGATCGGCTCATCCTCCGTCCATGTGCCTTTGGTCAGCACCACATGCTCCAGCCCGTTGCTCAGTTGGCGGAAAGGCGTGAGTTGGAACTCGCCGTACTCTGTCGGCAGCGATACCGTATCGCCACGCTCGACTAATGCAGCACTCGGGATGTTCTGCTTCTTGGGCAGCGCGGCTTCCGTACGCAGCCGGTAGGCTATCAGGTCTTTGATCGAAATGATATGCAGACCGAACTCTTTGGCTACCTGCTCCAATTGCGGCATACGTGCCATCGTGCCGTCCTCGTTCATTATTTCTATTAGCGCAGCGCACGGGCGCATACCCGCAAGGCGCGCGAGGTCAACAGCCGCCTCGGTGTGACCGGCACGCTTGAGCACGCCGTCGGCTTGTGCGTACAACGGATTGATATGTCCCGGACGACCGAACGTCGAAGCCTTGGAGCTGGGGTCGGCCAACGCACGGATTGTCGCTGCTCTATCCTCCGCCGATACGCCCGTTGTGCAACCTTCCAGCTTGTCAACCGTGATGGTGAACGGCGTACCGAGCATCGAGGTGTTGTTTGCCACCTGATGCACCAGGTCGAGTTCAGCGCAACGCTCTTCGGTCAGCGGGCAGCACAGCACACCACGCCCGTTATGCAGCATGAAGTTCACTTTTTCAGCCGTAATCGTCTCCGCCGCAGTTATGAAGTCGCCTTCGTTCTCGCGGTCTTCGTCATCCACTACTATCACAAACTTACCAGCACGGATATCTTCTATTGCCTGTTCAATTTTATCCAACATAAAGCTATTTACCATTTATTCATTTACTATTTGTTCATTTACGATTCAGTCATTTTGAAGATGCAACTTCTTCTTGATCGGCTCCAGCAGTTTAGCCCACGCCTCGGGGTTGAACAATGCCGAATCGGTAGCGGCTTTATAGGTGAGGAATATACCTATCGGCAGCAACACAAACGAACTCAGCCACATTCCTGCCCAGCATGGCCACAACGCCTCGCGTGCCATCTTGTACCCCGTGTTGTCAATGATGTAATACACGATAAACATCACCACGGATATAATCACCGGCGTACCTAACCCGCCTTTGCGGATGATAGCTCCCAGCGGCGCGCCGATGAAGAAAAAGATCAGGCACGCAAATGCCAAGGTGAACTTCCTGTGTAGTTCTACTTCATGCCGGCGTATATAGCGCTGATAGTCATCGAGCACGACGGCATTGTAGTCAATCTGATCCTTTTGCGAGTTGGCTCGATCCATTGCCACCTTCAGAACACGTTCTTTCTCCGACATAGTGAGCGAGGCGAAAAGCGAATCGGGATTATAGCGTGCCTGCCAGTTCTCGCCACGGCTCTCGGCTTCCGCCCGACGTTGCTCATTGGCTTGCAATATCCGCTCGGTGTCATCCACCGAATGGTGTTCCCTGCCCAGATAGCGCGCATCAACCATCAGTCGGCTCTGCTCTGCACCTTTCTCCATGCTGAGCGAATGTACCGAGTCGATGGAGTGAATCAATTGGCGTGTATCTTTGCTCACATGCTGGTCGGCAAGGATGCTTTCGTCCATGCGGTTGAGGTCGCTGTCGAACTCGATAAGCAGTTTCTTCTCTGCATAAGTCTCACGCCTGTACGGGATATTCTTCGTCGTGCCCGTGGCGCGCTGCTGCTTGCGGTCGATATTCTCAAACGACTCGCCCGAATACAAATGCAGCACAAGGTACTTCTTGTCGTCAGTAAACACGATCTTTCCCGAATCGGCAACCATAACCGTTGCGTCGCGAAATCCCTTGCTGTAGTCGTAGATCATCAGATCGTACAGCATAGCGCGCTTGGCATCCTTGTGGCGGACGTAGATCTTGAACCCGTGTATCCCGTCATAGAACTCGCCTTCGGGTATATCCAACTCCGGCGATTTCTGCCTGAGCGAGAAGATCAGCGTCCACAACTTGACTTGCGAAACCGGCAGAATACTGTTGGAGAAATAGAACGCTCCGAGACATATCATCAGAATAGCTACCACCAGCGGGCGCATGATTCGGAACAGGGATATACCCGCAGCTTTCATAGCGGTCAATTCCACCTGCTCACCCAGATTGCCAAACGTGATGAGCGATGCCAACAATACTGCCAACGGCAAAGCCAACGGCACAACCGATGCTACGGCATATACAAAGAACTCCGCCAGCACGCTTAGTTCAACGCCCTTACCCACCAAGTCGCGCACATGCAGCCACACAAACTGCATTAGCAGAATAAATACGCAGATCACCAGCGTCAACACGAACAAACCGAGGAAGTTCCTCAGCATGTACATATCCAGACGTTTAATCGGTGACCGCCACATTACCGCTCGCGCACTCCTCCTTTCAAGTCATCACTTATAAAACTGAACGGCAGCAGACTCTCCGCGCTGTCGAACTCATATACATGATTTGCACCAAACAGCAACACACGCATCGGCTGTTTGTAGCGATTCTCTGTTTCCAGCATCACTTGGCGGCAAGCACCGCAAGGTGAAACAGGGTCTTCAGTAAAATGCCCGTCGGTAAAAGCGGCAATTGCCAATGCCTTGACCGGCTGATCCGGATGTTGCGCTCCGGCGGCAAACAATGCCGTACGCTCTGCACACAGACCGCTCGGATAGGCGGCATTCTCCTGATTGCAACCGCCAACAATCGTACCGTCGGCAAGCAAAGCCGCTGCACCTACGCAAAAATGCGAATAAGGCGAATACGAATCTTTCGTCTTACGTTTAGCGGCTTCCAACAGACGCTGGTCGGCTTCTGACAACTCGCTCCACGCATAACTGCGGATGCGGGTATCAATCGTGAATTCTTTCATGATATGTAGTGTATTTTGATGTAAATTTCCGCATGTTTGTTTACCTAATTTGACTAATTTGACAAATCAGCCTACAAAGATACAAAAAATATTTGATAATTCAAAATTTTTTTTGTAATTTTGTGCGCAGAAATGAAATTATGTACAAAAATGCGCAAATTACGCCTCATACTTATCGTTTTTTTATGCTTTTCGATGCATGACGCGCTCGCTATCAACATGCAAACGATAGCCGACAGCCTGACTGTCTATGCCAACAGCAAGGCGGAAGTCGGGATTGTTTCCGTCAAACGGGTTCGCACCAGCGGCAATACGGCACGCATCTACACCGACAAGACCCTGAGTTTCCTCTCGCTTTCGCCGTCCGAACTGACCGACCTGCGCCGTCGTGTCAGCCTGTTGGTGTTCGGCACAACGAAAGGGGATATACAGATTTACTCCGACGGCTACGAACTCCATGAGCTGCTTACGATGCGCTATCGCTCTGTCGGTAAGACGCACGTACATGCCGCCCTGCAACCTCTGGTCAAGAACACTGACCTACCCTACGACATCTCCAACGGCCTGGAAGGCAAGCACATAGCCCTATGGGGCAGTCACGGCTGGTACTACAACAACCAGCTCGACCGCTGGCTCTGGCAAAGGGCACGACTCTGGACTACCGTCGAAGACCTGTTCACATCCTCCTACACAATGCCGTATCTCGTGCCGATGCTCGAGAACGCAGGAGCGGTTGTGCTCCAGCCGCGCGAACGTGACACACAGACAGCCATGGTCATCATCGACAGCACAGCCATGCGCATGGAGGATGGCAAAACCATTGCCGAAACGATCGTACCCGAGGAAGGGGAGTATGCCGTATATATATGGTATAATCCCTCTACGCAAGCCTCCAACCGCACCGACCTCACCGTTGAGCACAAAGACCAACTCACCCGCTACCATCTGAATATGCAGATCGGCGCAGGCACGTGGATCTATGTCGGCAAGCACGCGTTCTCACCGCAGCAGACGGCACGCATCGCGATCCATGCACCCAAGGAGCAGATAGCCGCTATCCGTCTTGGCGGAGGTATAGATACCGTAGCCAATGTTCCGCGCTTTGCGGTAGGTGCATCGCAGTATCTGCATTTCGCAGGTATCCCCGACTCTATCCTGGATTACACCCAGGGCGAGAACACCTACACCAACGACTACGCTTGCCGCGGGCAGTGGGTCAACTACCTGCTTGGCGGTTCGCAGTTGGCACCGAAAGCGGAAGGATTACGTATCCCCGTTGACATGAGTCTGGGTGTGCACTCCGATGCAGGTATTCGCGGCGGCGACTCGATTGTCGGCACGCTGCTCATCTACTACGACCGCGATGATGACAAGAACCGCAACCTGCCTCTGGGCGACTCCAGGTTGCATTGCCGTTACCTCGGCGATTATGTGCAGACGCAGGTTGTCGAAGATATGCGCCTGCTCCACGCACCTAACTGGAATCGTCGCTCGCTCAAGAACGCCGGCTATGCCGAAGCACGCCAGCCGCGCGTACCGGCGATTCTGCTTGAGATGTTCTCCCACCAGAACCTCAACGACATGCGCCTCGGTCTGGATCCCAAAGTGAAGTTCGACATCTCGCGCGCCATCTACAAAGGCATCCTCAAGTATTTCGCTGCCACACGCGGCGCAGAATATATCGTTCAGCCATTGCCTGTGCAGGCGGTCAGCACGTCGCTGTCGGGTGACAGTATTCGCCTGACTTGGCAACCTGCCAACGATCCGCTGGAGCCTACTGCCGAAGCGCAATACTACATCGTTTATACCCGTCGCAGCCGTACGGTGAACGGACAGACGATTGCCGGAGACTGGAATAACGGCACGCGCGTCAACGCCACGCACTACGGCTTTGTGGCAGAAAGAGGCATCCGCTACGACTTCCGCATCGTAGCAGGTAACAAAGGCGGCGTTAGTTTGCCCTCAGAGACCCATTGCGCTTACCTTGCGCCCAAACCGAAAGGCGCTGTGCGCATCGTCAACAACTTCACGCGCCTGGCTGCGCCGACGTTCTTTGCCGACAGCATTTATGCCGGTATTATCCCGCAGAGTTACGCCGTACAGGACGGCAAGGATATCTCTTTCCTCGGCGAGCAATACGACTACCTGCGCACCAGCGAGTGGCAGTCGGATGACAACTGCGGCTGGGGAGCCTCCTTCGCCGATCAGCAGTTCAGCCTCACAGCCGGCAACACACACGATTACCCTATTCTACACGGCAAAGTGCTCAGCGAGTTGGGGTACTCCTATTGCAGTTGCTCCGGCGCTATGATTCAGGATAGCACGAGTCTCCGTGGCTACGATATAGTGGATGTGATTTGTGGCAAGCAGAAGGAGGACGTGTTCGGTGAATCGTTGCGCAAAGCATTGATCGATTATACCCTCAACGGCGGCAACCTGCTGCTGTCGGGCATGTATATCGGCAGCGAAGCGGCTGCGCTGCAAGATGTGGAGTTTGTTCGCCAGGTTTTGCGCTATTCCTACCGAGGCGATCATGCTTCGCGTAACGGCACAATGCTACTCAACCGCGCAGGATGGCCGATGCAACTTGTGCATCTGATCACAACGCCGAACCCCGACATTATCTGCTGCGAAAATCCCCAAGGACTGATGCCGGCTTTCGGAGCAACAAGCATCGGCACGTACACCGACAGCGGCATGAATGCCGGTATAGCCTACCATGGCGACTGCCGGATTATTGCGCTGCCGTTCATCATGGAGAGTACGGGAGATTTCCCTGCCCTATACCGGAATTGTATTCATTATCTGAACAAATAATATGAAAAAGAAGAACTTACCACTCATAGAGTCCGTCACCATCACCGGCATCGGCGCGGAAGGCAAAGCCATCGCCCGCATCCCTATGCCCAACGGTGAGGGTGGAACAAGCGACATTGTTTGCTTTGTGCCGTATTGCGTGCCGGGCGATGTGGTCGATCTGCAAGTCACGAAACGCAAGCACTCGTTTATGGAGGCGCGTGTGGAGCGTCTGGTTAAGCCCAGCGAGGAGCGCTGCGAACCCAATTGCCCGCATTACGGCGAGTGTGGCGGTTGCAAGTGGCAGATTCTGCCCTACGAGGCACAACTGCGCTACAAACAGCAGCAGGTGTTTGACAACCTCACGCGCATCGGCAAAGTCGAGTTGCCGCCTATCTCCCCTATTCTCGGCTCGAAGCATGTCTATGAGTACCGCAACAAACTCGAGTTCTCCTGCGCCGACCGCAAGTGGCTCTCATGGGACGCTATCCGTGCTGCCGGAGGATTAGAGAACATCGACAACTCCTACGGCCTGGGCTTCCATATCCCCAACTGTTTCGACAAGGTGCTCGACATCGAGACCTGCCGACTCATGCCGGACATCAACAACCGCATTCGTAACGGCGTACGCTCCTTTGCGCGCGAACACGGGCTGACGTTCTACAACGAGCATACCCACCAAGGGCAACTGCGTACACTTATCCTGCGCACCAACCACCGCGGCGAGATCATGCTCATTGTATCTTTCGGCGAGAAAGTCGCAGAGCCATGCTTGGCTCTGCTTGAATGGCTGCATCAGGAGTTCCCGGAGATTATCTCCCTACTCTACGTCGAGAATCTCAAGATGAACGACACGATTGCCGACCAACAGATTCACGTCTTCTTCGGGCAGGATCATATTATCGAAGAGATGGAAGGTTTGCAGTTCAAGGTTGGGGCTAAATCCTTCTACCAAACCAACACCGAGCAAGCCTACGAGCTCTACAAAGTTGCCCGTGATTTTGCAGCCTTGACAGGCAGTGAGCTCGTCTACGATTTATACACCGGCACAGGTACTATTGCCAACTTCGTTGCCCGTCAGGCGCGACAGGTCATCGGCATCGAGTACGTGCCCGAAGCCATTGAGGATGCCAAGGTCAACTCTGAGATCAACGGCATTACGAACACCCTGTTCTTTGCCGGCGATATGAAAGATGTGCTCAATGACGCGTTCCTCAATGAACACGGTCGACCGGACATCATCATCACCGACCCGCCGCGTGCCGGTATGCACGAGGATGTGATTGCCACGATCCTGCGCGCCGAACCCAAGCGTATCGTATATGTCAGCTGCAATCCTGCCACCCAGGCGCGCGATCTCGCGATGCTTGATGCCACGTATCGCGTCGACAGAGTGCAACCCGTAGATATGTTCCCCCACACGCAGCATGTGGAGAACGTCGTTTTGTTGAATCACAGATAAGTTAAATCATTGATACTATGTTAGGTTTACTGTTATCGCTCAATGTATTCTTTGTCAGTTTTGCTGACAAACCCGTTCAGAATGCTTCGCCGTCTCTCTCGCCGCGTGCCATCGAGCAGCGCGGGAAGTGGGACATAGCCATCGACGAACTCGACTACCCCGTCAATCCCGCCTACCTCGACAGCCTGCGTAAGTACGGCGCTACTATTCATCACACCTCACGTTGGATGAATGGAGCAACCTGCTCAATGACCGATGAGTTGGCTGAGCAAGTAGCCGCTTGGCCGTTTGTTGCGGACGTAGAGATGACGCGCGATGACAGTGCTCCTATCTATGTTGCCAAACGGCGCGTGCAGTACACGGATAATGCAAACGACATGCAGATTGCCGCCACCTATACCCAGCGACAACTGGCGCTGTACAACCTGCTGCCCTTGCACGCGTTGGGATTTCACGGGCAAGGCATCCTGATGTCCGTTTGCGACGGAGGATTCACCAACGCCAACACGCTCGGTTGCTTCCGGCAGGAACAGGAACTCGGGCACTTTGACTTCACCGACGACATTGACGATTTCTACGGCTATACCGGCGATCACGGCACAAACTGCCTGAGTTCGATCTCCGGCATAGCAGAGGGTTATCTGGGTGCAGCCACCGAGGCAGACTACTACCTGATGCGCTCGGAGGAAGCAGAAACCGAATCGCCTAAAGAGATGGATAACCTCGTAGCCGCCCTTGAGAAAGCTGACTCGCTCGGCACGAACGTGTTCAGTGTATCATTGGGTTACGCCTTTTTCGATCACACGGAGTGGTCACTCGACTATAGCATGCTGGACGGTAAGACGACACGCGTCAGCCGCGCAGCAACGATTGCCGCGAGGAAAGGAATGCTCGTGTGCGTAGCTGCCGGCAACGAGGGAAACAAAGACTGGCATTGGATAAGCGCTCCGGCAGACGCCGACTCCATCCTGACGGTGGGAGCGGTCAACGTGGACAGCATCATCGGCTCGTTCTCCAGTTACGGCCCTTCGGCTGACAACCGCATCAAACCCGAGGTCTGTGCAGTGGGGGTCAAGGCAGCCCTATTAGGCGTGGATGGCAATCTCCGTTACGCCAACGGCACAAGCTTCGCAACGCCGCTGCTGGCAGGCATGGCGGCTACACTTTGGTCAGCATTGCCCAACGAAAGCGCCATGCAGATTCGTGAGCGCATCATCCGTTCTGCCGACCGCTACAACAACCCAGACCGCAATCAGTACGGCTACGGTATCCCCAACGCCTACGCCGCCTACCTCGGGCAGACAACTGCGATTACGGAAACACCTATCACTAATCGTTCGATCAAATATATACAGGGTAACAATCTGTACATATATAGTAACGGGCAAACCTACAACATTCTGGGATTCCGGTTGCGCTAACGCGCAAAAAAAGGGAAGCGATCTACATCGCACCGCTACAACCTCTTACCCTTGCTTCGGTCAAGACCTGGGGGAGTTCGGAGGGAGCTGGTCGTGCAGGACTTCCCTATAGTTTGGTTGAGTGTTGAGAGTTTAGAGTTTAGTGACTCCAATGACCCAACTTTCAAACGCGAATGCAAAAATACAACAATTATTTGATATTTGCAAAAAATCTTGCTCGAAAACTTCATTTCACATAGAATTTTTAGCAATCTGCGAACTCAAAAGTACAACGAAGCAGGTGAACCGATACCTTTTGTGCCCAATTCAGGTCAGCGCGAACTGATCCAGAAACTCGGCACGTTCCTCCTGGATAGCACGGAAGGCAAGCTGTTTATCCTGCGCGGATATGCCGGCACGGGCAAGACATCGGTCATCAGTGCCCTCGTGCGCACGCTGCGCAGCCTGAACCAGAAGTGTATCCTACTCGCCCCTACAGGCAGAGCCGCCAAGGTGCTCAGCCGTTACGCCTCGACCGAGGAGAAAGTGCCGGCATATACGATCCACAAGTACATCTACCGCCAGCAATCCCTTGGCAAGGAGCAGTTCAGCCTGGGCGACAACCTGTTTCACCACGCACTGTTCATCGTCGATGAGGCGTCGATGCTCACCGACACCCGCGAATATAACTCGCCGTTCGGCAGCGGTTGTCTGTTGGACGATCTGATGCGCTTCGTGTATAACGGTCAAGGCTGCTCGCTTTTGCTGGTGGGCGATACAGCCCAGTTGCCGCCTGTAGGCAGCAATGAATCGCCGGCACTGAACGAAGACCGGATGGCACAATATTCTGTGCCGAACCTGCACATCACCTCCCACACCCTGACCGAAGTGGTGCGCCAGGCTGACACCTCCGCCATCCTCACCAACGCTACCGCTATCCGCGAACATATACAATCGCTCACCGCAAACCTCTCGCCCGTAACCGGCGAGCATGTCACGATCAACAGCGCACCGGAGGTTGTTTTGCTCAGCGGCGCTGACCTGCAGCAGAGTTTGGAAAAGTCCTACAACGAGTGCACCATGGCGCAGACGCTTATCGTCACGCGCTCCAACAAACGCACGAACCTGTACAACCAAGGCGTGCGCGCGTATATATTATGGAAGGACGACCAGCTCTCCACCGGCGACCGCGTCATGGTGAACAAGAACAATTACTTCTGGGGCAAGGACTATGAGGATGTGGAGTTTATCGCCAACGGCGACATGTTTGAGGTGACACGTATCCGTAACTTCCGCGAGTTGTACGGTTTTCATTTTGCCGACGCCACGCTGCAGAACGTCGATTACGAAGCCGAGCGCGAACTCGAAGCCATTGTCTGGCTCGACATCTTGCAGGCGGAGTCCGACGAGCAGATCTACGACATGCAACGAGACCTGTTCTACCGCGTAGCCGAGGACTTTCCCGAGATCCGCAACAAACGCGAACTCATCAAGGCGGTCTATGACTCGCCGTACTACAACGCCCTGCATATCCGTTACGCCTACGCCGTCACCTGCCACAAGGCGCAAGGCGGACAGTGGCAGCACGTGTATATCGACCAAGGCTCCGTCCCCGACGACCAGCGCGACGTCACCTATCTCCGCTGGCTCTACACCGCCCTCACCCGCGCCACCGACAAGGTCTTCCTCATCAACTTCGAGTAGACGCTCACTCATGATTTAGTCATTCTCGAAAAACCGCTGTAAATTTGTCACGTTCGTGAAAAAACGTGCAGGATAATCGGGGTTAAGTCGGGGTTTTATCGATGTTTTATCGATGTTTTATCGAGAGAATCCTAGACTTTAGTCCTACCCAAAAGCCAATCACAAGCCAACATCCCCCTAATCCGGGGACAATGACCACGGAAAGAGTCTCAACTGTCTCATGACATTTTTTTATACAAAGCAGGAGACTCGCGAAAGTCTCCTGCTGAACGTTAGGGCTTGTATACTCTTGGTATAGGAATAGAAGTATTGATCTATTTCACGATAACTTTTTCTGTGCCAACGGATTTGCCGTTTTGCAGAATGTTTATGATGTTCATGCCGGGTGCGAAATGCTTGGCAGAAACGGTAGTCTGCTGCTGCCCGGCAGGAATCATGCGACGGTCGATTGTCTTGCCTTGCATGTCGGTTATCTGTAACTCGGTTTGTGCCTTGCCTGCGTTTTCACCGGTCAGTTGGATGGTGATTGTTTGATCTGTCTTGGCAGGATTAGGGAATGCGCCAATGCGAATAGGCATACTCACTTGCTGAACGGATGCTTGCTTGTCGGAGCGGTCAATTTTGTATATCAATTCTCCGTATTCCTCGTCAGAAATCTTTCCCGTAACACATAGATAGTATAAACCATCCAGTTTTATCATGTTGACTGTACCGTACCAGAGACTCACCTTAAATGTCGAGGGGAATGAAATAGAGCACAAACTATTACCTGTTTCGGAAAGGATTTCAAATCCACCGCATAGCGGATGATAATAACTTGTGCGAGTAATTGTTTCTTGATCATTATGGCTCGGAGTAGGCTCGTTGCCGTAGTATGCACGATACCATTCACCTTCTGTGAAATGGATATATTCATACAGTTCATCTTCATTGAACAAGGTTTGCGTAACAATACCCATATTTATGCCGGAAACATATTGGTACTCACCATTGTCGTAATCGAACATTCCCATGCCGATATTTGCTTTTTCATATTGAGGCTCTCTGCTCACTTCCTCCCATGTGTCAGAGTAAATGTATTGCTCTTCATATATAGCATAGGCACTAAACAACTGATTGTCACGAATGACAGCCCATGATGCAGGGTATTGTCTGCCGTTTGTCAGATAGTGATAGTAATTATTTTCATCCTTGAAAAGAATAATTACATCGCCAGCTTCATTTGTGCTGTACGAAAGGACTTCACCATAGCCACTGTTACTTACATAGTCAACTTTTTGTTGCAATGTCCATGATTCAGGGAAATAATTGCTATAGTTCCAGCCATTACTATCTTCGTACGAGATTTCCTGCTGTGATTCCCCCGATTGTATCTGAACGACTTGAGTTCCGATAGCAGTCGTTTTCTCTACAACTTTGATTCGGCTCTCCGAATTGCAAATAGTTGGCTCATAGACAAAGCGGCGAACAAACTCGAAAGCATTGGAATATACCTCCGCTTGATTTTCACCTATCATAATCACACGGTTACTACCATCGTAGGATAATGATTTAGAAATAATATCAAACGGATGTCCGTCAAGATACCAGCCAATATCTGTCTTGATGGTAACCGGATTGTCGTTTACTTGTGCCATCATCATTACACTGAGCGTAAGGCACATAAGTGTTAGTTTTGTTTTCATGTCTGTATGTTTTTAATTGTTAGCAATCACATTAAAAGCGTGCGCTTTCGTCGCTCATCTGATTACTCGTGGCTCTGGACTGCCCTAATACTTCAAATTTACGTACAGAAAACTCACGCTAATACGTGAGCGTACATAAAAACCGTACTTGAAGTATTAGTAGATTACTGAAATTGTCCAGATTTCGAGTAATCAAGTTTTGGCTTATTACGCTTTATTTTGGCGCACACTGCGCCTATGTCAATGCTTGCTTTGCAGCCTGCAAGCTGGGATGTTATTTAATTGATGCCAAAAATTCCGCTGCTGTCATAACAGGGAGTTTGGCTATTGAGAAATCATCAATGTTTCGAGTAATGATTACATCAGCTTTGGCTTTAAGTGCCGTATAATATTGCACTGCATCTTCAAAATCTGCAAAAAGGGATGCAATGGAATCATCAATAACACGTTCATCCGTCGTCGCTACACGTGACAACTGTCTAAAATTGGCTAATAAGTTACGTACTCCTTCTGAACCATGATGACGTAATAAATAAGAGGCTGTTGTATAAGTAATCGGAGCTACAACCAGTTCAACCTGTTTGTTGTAAGCCATTGTGAACAAGCGAACAGCATCTTTGTAGAATGGTTCGCGTTTATCCAACAAATCAATGACAATATTAGTGTCAAGAAACAGTCGCGTCATTGGTATTTCTCCTCAAGATAATGATAATAAGCATCACGACCGTTAATATCATCCTTGGCGACAGGCTCACCAGCTCCAAGAAGACTAAGCACAACATCAGGGACATCTTGTTCTGCTGTCGCATCCTGAGAACTAATCAGTCGCTCGAGAAAATTCTCTATAATAACCGAAAGATTCAGTCCTCTTTTTTCAGCGTAAACTTGCGCTGAGCCATACAATGTTGGGTTGATTGCTATTTGCATAAAAATCTCCTTTTTGAAATTCGACCGCAAAGTTACAAAAAAATTCTGATATTTGCAAATAATTCTGATAAAAACTATCAACAATTTGCAGTTTATTTTGTATATCGTCAACCAGTGGGTGACGATTTACATGTTATCTCAACGATTCATATGGACATTTGTCTTCGGGAGTGATTTTGCTCCAGTTGAAGAGGGGAAGGAGTTGCTCCGGGGTAAGGGATTCACGGGTGGGTGTCAAACCCATTGTGTGGGCTAACAGACCAATTATTTCCGGAGCAGTCATGTGTTGGCGCATAGCGCTGAGGGCGAGGGCGTGATCACGCTTGCAGAGGCGTTGACCTGCCTCGTTGATGAGCAAAGGATGATGGCAGAACTGCGGCTCGGGGAAGCCAAACAGGCGGTAGAGATAGAGTTGCTGTGCGGCAGAGAGGAGCAAGTCACGACCGCGAACGATCTCCGTCACACCCATCTCGGCATCATCGACGACGACGGCTAACTGGTAGGCAAAGACGCCGTCCGAACGGCGGACGATAAAGTCGCCACAATGCGTAGCGAGGTTAACGGATTGAGGGCCATAGACGCGGTCGGTGTACTGAATATGTTCATCGGGAACGATCAGCCGCGTTGCGGCTTTGTTAGTGTAAGGTGTAAGGTGTAAGGTGTATAAATTTTTAGGGCGGCAGGTGCCAGGATAAACGATGCGACCATCGGATTCGTGAGGTGCTTGGGCAGCAAGAATCTCGTTGCGGGTGCAAGTGCAGGGGTAAATTATACTAGTTGAGAGTTGAGTGAGGTACCTCTCATAGATCTCGGTGCGGTGGGATTGCCAGACGACTTCGCCGTCCCACGTCAGACCAAGCCACTCGAGATCGCGCATGAGCCCGTCGGCATACTCGCGTCGGGAGCGTTGCGGGTCAAGGTCTTCGATACGTAAACGCCACAAGCCGCCTTGCTGCTTGGCGGAAAGCCAAGACAACAAAGCGGCAAGCACATTACCCAGATGCATCTCACCCGTAGGGCTCGGTGCAAATCGGCCTACTATACGGTTTGCTCGATGTTCCATACAAACGCACGCACACCGACTTCTTCGTTACGCATGTCGAGTTTCTTAATGGACTCCAGCAGTACAGGCACTTTGTCGTCATCGACAATGGTGATGACGCAGGAGTTCATCTCCGGCCAAGCGTGCGTGCCACGACGCGGCTCACCGCCGTGCGTGCCACGACCCTGTACCTGCTCAAAGAACGTGAAGCCACGGATGCCAAGCACATCAAGCATATACTCCACTCGACCGGTGTTAGCCTGATTAAATACTATCATTACACTTTTCATAAGTATTCAGTTTTCAGTATTCAGTTTTCAGTTTTTTTGACTTTGATGTCCATAAAGATGAATTTCTTGCGGAGGGCTTCCTGTTTGTCGCGATCGCCATGACGTGACATTACGCCATAGAGTACCGGCACGATGTACAATGTCAGGAACGTGCTGATCATCAGACCACCGATAACCACGATGCCTAACGGCTGCCACATTTCCGCACCCTCACCTTCGGATACCGCCATTGGCACCATACCGAGGATCGTTGTAAAGGCGGTCATCAATACCGGACGAATACGGCTGCGACCGGACATCTGAATAGCTTGGTTGAGTTCGTAGCCACGCTCACGCATCAGGTTGATATAGTCAACCAGCACAATACCGTTCTTTACAACAATACCCACAAGCAGCACAAGTCCCAGGGCGCCGATCATATCCAGCGAGCGATGCGTTACCCACAAGGCAAGGATCACTCCGGAGAGAGCAAACGGCACGGAGAACATAATGATTGCCGGCATGCGCAGACTCTCAAACTGCGAAGCCATGGTGATATACACGAGCAGAATGATCAGTGCCGCTAACAGAATCATGTCATGGAAGGTATCCTGTTGCGTCTCGTAGGTACCACCGATATGCGTGGAGTAACCAACCGGCAGATCGAGCTCAGGCACAACCTGCGTTTCGATCTGTTGTGCGAGTTCGCCCAGCGAGACATTGTACGGCGTCACTTTGACGGTGACAATACGCTGACGCGACTTGCGCTCGATAGTAGGAGGCGCCCAATATTCGCCGATCTCGGCTACCTCGCTGAGTTTGACCACCTTGCCGGTAGGCGTGGGGATAGACATGTTCAGAATGTCGGAGATGGAGTTGCGATCCTCTTCTTCCAGACGTACGACGATGTCGTACTCCGAGCCGTCGTCCTTGAGATAGCCGCTGCTCATACCCGTCACGCGGTTGCGCAGGTAGGAGGAGATGGTAGCCGACGACAAGCCGAGACGCGAAGCTTTCTCCTTGTCCACGGTAACCTTGATGTCCGGACGGTCATCCTCACGACTGATATTCACGTCACGTGCACCAGGGAGTTGCGAACTCAGATAACGGGCTTTCTCCGCGAGTTGGCTGGTCTTGTCGAAATCGTAGCCGTAGATCTCCAGATCGACCGTATTGTTGCTGCCACCAGGGCCATTGGCAGCCACCTGGCACTGATACTCAATAATCTCCGGATAGCGCGCCAACTCCTGACGCAGGATCTCGGCAATCTCCCAGACAGTCTGTTCGCGCTCCCATTTCTTGGGCAGACGAACGGTCATCTGGATCTTGTTGTTCATCGTGGACGAGAACATTGCAGCAATCGTAGCGTCGTCGTTCGAACCGGCAGAAGTGTTGATAAGCTGAATGCAGGGCACGAGTGTCACGAAGCGCGACTCCAACATGCGTGCGGTCTTCAGGGTCTCTTCGATACGTGTACCGCGTTGCAGTTTGACAACGACTGACAGACGACCGTTATCCTGTTCTTGCATGAAGTCCGTACCGATCTTGCCCATGAACACCGGCGTAAGCGATGCGCCGAACGCAGCAAGCAAGATAAGCAGCGTAATGAACTTATGGCGCAAGCACCAGCCCAGCGAACGTGCGTAGGCATCGTCGATGATATCCAGCAGACGCACGATGGTGCGGTCGTAGAAGGATTTCTTGTTTGCTTCGTCGTCGATAAGATTACCGTTCTCATCGACATGCACCTTCTTGGCTTTCAGCAGTTTGGAGCAAAGCATCGGCGTGAGTGAGATAGCCACCACCGTGGATGTACAGCAAACCACCGTAACGATCCAGCCGAGTTCCTTGAACATGATACCTGCGAGGCCGGAGAGCATCGTCAGCGGCACGAACACGGCTACGAGCACCAGCGTGGTGGCAATAACGGAAACCCACACCTCGTTGGTAGCGTAGATAGCCGCCTCGTGAGGATCTTCGCCACGCTCCACGTGACGGGTGATGTTCTCGAGCACCACAATCGCATCATCGACCACCATACCGATGGCGATGGTGAGCGAACACAGGGAGATGATATTGATAGACGAATCGGCAACGCCCAGATAGATAAACGCCACAATCAGGGCGATAGGGATAGTGATACCGATGATGATCGTTGCACGCCACTTGCCGAGGAAGAACAGCACAACCAGCACGACGAACAACAACGCGTACAACACCGACTCCTCCAGCGAGTTCACACTGTTCTGGATGTTGTCGGCGAAGTCGTAGATCTTGTCGATCTTTACGTCCGAGGGGAGTTGCTTCTGAATCTTTGCCAACTCTTTGCGTACATCGTGGCAGACCTTCACGGTGTTGGCACCGGTCTGCTTGGCGATGATCAGACGCACGGACTCGCGTCCGTCGGTCTTCTCGTCCAGGCTCAGATCCTTGATAGTATCCTTGACGGTGGCAATGTCGCGGATGAAGACCTGCTGTCCTTTCGGGGTCATGGTAACCATCAGATTCTCAATCTCCGAGCTCTCGATGTACTCGCTTCGCACCTGCATCTGATACTGCTCCTGCGGCATCTTGACGGTACCTGAGGAGAGGTTGATGTTGTTCGCGCTTACGACTTGACCGACCTGCTCCAAGGTGATACCGTAGGCATCGAGTTTCTCCTGGTCGATATTGACGTACACATACCTATCCGGCGCACCGGAGAGGGAGATGTTGCCTATACCATCGACTTGGTTGAGCTGCGGGATAACCTCGTCGTTGAGGATCTTGTCGAGTCCGGCGTAGGTCTCATCAGCCGTGATCGAATACTGCGCCACAGGCATGGAGCTTGTGGAGAGTTTGAAGATCATCGGCGTGCCGCAGTTGTCCGGCAGGTTGTTCTTGGTCATATCGACGAACGAACGGACGTCGTTCACCGCCTCGTCCATGTTACTGCCCCACTCCAACTCCAGCACAACCATCGACAGGTTGTCCTTGGATTGCGAGGTGATATGCTTGAGGTGGTCAACGGAGGTCAAGGCGTTCTCCATGATCTTCGTCACGTTCGTCTCCATTTCGGAGGCAGACGCACCCGGATAGGTGGTCATCACCGTGATGTACGGAGGATCCATCTCCGGGAATTGGTCGATAGGCAACCTCAGGAACGAGAATATACCTATCACGATCACCGCTACGAATATCAACGCAGTGGTAACCGGTTTTTCGATTGCTGTTTTGTAAATTGCCATAGTTTAATGTTTTAACTAGGGTCCTAGGGGGCTAGGGTCCTAGGATTCTAGTTATTCAACAACATTGATTTTTACGCCGTCCACGAGTTTATGTTGACCGGTGGTAACCATCTCCACGCCGGCAGTGATTTCCGGCGAGATGATCTCTATATCCTGGTCAAAGCGCTGCCCGAGTGTAACAGCCACACGTTTGGCTCTGCCGTTGTCGTTGATGAACACGTAGCGGTCGTTGGCACCAACGAGTTTCTCTACGCTCTGATACGGAGCCACGATGGCTTTGGCTTTACCCAGACCGATAGTTGTCGTTACGTACATACCCGGACGCAGCAGGTTCTTCTGGTTCGGGATACAGATCTTGACTTGGAACGTGTGGCTCGAGGCATCAATCGTCGGATAGATAATCTCCACCGTAGCGGGGAAGGTCTGCTCGGGATAGATCTCGGAGCTGAGCGTGAGTTTCATGCCTTCCTTGAACTTGGGGAAGTACATCTCTGGGATAGCTACGAGTGCTTTGAGCTTGTCAATCTGCGTCAAGACAAGAATAGGCTGACCGCTGTACAACTCACCGTCCTCGTAGTTCTTGGCGGATATAACACCGCTAAACGGCGCCTTGACGTAGGTGTTGGTCTGGAGGAAATCCAACTGCTCCTTGGTCGAGTTATACTGCGTCGTGATCTGGTCGTATTGCTGCTGGGTAGCCGAGCCGGTTTTGAGCAATTGCTCAATACGGTTCTTCTCTATCTCAAGGTTAGCCAGACTGATCTTGGTTGTCTTGTACTGCGTCTGATCCATGCGCACGAGGTCATGCCCCGCATTCACCTTATCGCCTACCTCGCAGAATATACGCTCAATCTTGCCGGTCAGCGAGGGAGCCACGTTCTGCGTCAGGTAACCCTGCAGGTTCGTCGATACATTGATCACACGCTCAATCTCGCGCGGCTGGAGCACGGTGGTACGCACCTGCTCTACTCGCTCCTCTTCCTGAGCGACGGTCTGTTCTGTCTGTTTGCTGCAGCCGATAAGCATCATGGCTGCCAAGGAATATACGAATATCTTTTTCATTGTGGTAATTAATTATTCAAGAATTTTTCCAGTTCAACTTGTGCGTTCACGAGGCTGAGGATAGCCTGCACGTACGTGCTCTGCGCACTGATCAGGTCATTTGATGCGTTCGTCAACTCCACATTGGATGCAGCGCCCCACTGGTACTTGTTCGTTGTGGATGCAAACACGCGCTGCGTTACATCGATGTTCTCTTTCTCATTGATGTACGTCTCGTAGGCGTTCGTGAGGTTGAAGCAGAGTTGGCTATATTGGATAGCCAGATTATCCGTCGTTTCCGACAAGGTATTCTTCGCCTCTTCGTAGGCAATCTTCTTCTCGATCACACCGGCAGCGCGTTTGCCACTCGACCAAAGCGGCATTCTGACACTCACCTGTACTACGTTCGGTGGGGTCATACGCATACCGCCTTCGCCGTAGTACTGCTGGTTAGTGTAGTTATACGCCAAACTGACCGTGGGGCCATACGCCCACCCTGCCATAGCAACATTGCGCTTTGCCAACTCGGTCTGCTTCTGCAAAAGCTGGTAGTTGAGGTTGTTCTCGATATTGAAGTTCTCGCCCAGCAGGTTCAGTACACGCTCCGGCGAAAGGATGGCGTCAAGATTCTCCGTCAGCACCAATTCTGTTTCCACCGGTACGTCGAGCAGCACCTTCAGGCTGTTGGTAGCCAACTCGATGTTACGCTTCTGCACGTTGATACTATTCTTTAAGGTATTCACGCGCACGCGTATCTGGTCGGCACTCGTCTGCTCCGCAGCGCCTACGTTCACGGCATTCTGGGTAATGGCTTCCAGTTGTTGGATGTTGAGCAAACTGGAGTCCAACAGGTTGGATATACTCTGCAACGCCAGTACACTCACATAACTGCTCATCACACTACCACGAAGTTCGCTCTCGGATTTCTCCAAGGAGATCTTTTTCATATCGATGGCGATGTTGTTGAGCAGTGCGCCTACTACGCCTTGACCGTTGATACCTACCGACGCCGTCAGACCCAGCGCACCTTGGTTAGGCATATTAATATTGAACTCGCCCATGGCTGTTGACATCGTTGCGCTGTAACCGAGGTAGTTGCTGTAGCTATAACTTCCGTCCACCTGCGGCAACATAGCAGCTATAGTCTGCCAGCGCTGGGCATAGGCTTCCTGTACAGCCAGCGAAGCATTCTTCAGGCTGCGGTTCTGCGTTGCAGCGTAGTTCTGTGCGTCTTGTAGCGACAGTTCCAACACAGCCGGCACGTCTTTGCGCGCCTCACTGCTCTTTGTTGCCGCCAGCACATGATCTTCGGCCTGCATGTTCATCCCGAACATCAAGCCAAGAAGAGTTATTACCAGTAATTTCTTCATATATATGATAGTATTGTTTTCTTGTATCAATTATTGCTTTTTGCTTTTAGCAATGCTTCGTATTTATTCAGTCCCTCTTCGGTGAACATTCCCCGTAGCATAACATCCACGGCAAAATCTCCAAGTCGTTTGAAAGACACACCGTTGCCGTCATGTTTTATTCCGTCCTGAACCACATCGGTGTGCAAACGTGCAAGCAGGTTGGCAGCAAGGTCATCATCAATCGTCTGGCGAAACAGTCCTTCTTCCTTTCCCTGCACAATCACCCTGCGCATGGCTCGTTCATGCAAGGCGAATATATCCTCATAATGCTTCTTTGCCATTGGGGGATAATACTTGTTCAGGTCATATACAAATGGCAGCGATCTCCTCACGTCGGACATCGAAGACAACTGCTCCATCACACGCTCGATGGCGTTCCACAAGCTCTCGCACGAAGCAAAGAATTGTTCCATGCCGTGCTCTACCTTGGCGTAATGATAATCCAGTATTGCTTGAATCAAGTCATCCTTGGTCGCAAAATACACATAAAATGTCTTCTTCGACATCCCCAGTTCATGGCATATATCGTCGATGCTCACCGAACGAATACCCACCTCGCTCATTTTTTGCTGAGCGGTACTAATTATCTTTTCGCGTATCTCGTTTGTTGTTTCCATTGTATGTCTTCAGGGCAAAACCCGTTTTTTGCTATGCAAACCATGTGCCAAAAAAGCAATACACTTGGAAACTTTTGCAATTATTACAGTTTCCAAGTGCATTTTGTATTCTCAACCTTGCAAACGGGCTATTGTCCGATGGATTCAAAGCCTTTGCCGAACACGCCGGAAACATTCGCCTGACTGACGAACGCATTGGGGTCAATATCCCGCACTATACGCATGATTTGCTGTGCCTCGTGCCGGCGCGCCAGCACGCTGACCACATGCATCGGCTGCTTGCTGTACCAACCTGTGCCGTCAAGGATGGTTACACCACGATTGACCGTCTGGTTGATGGCGGTGGCAATCTCTGCATAATGATTCTGGGAGTAGATAAAGAACTGCACTGAACGCCTCAGGTGGTTCATCATGGTATCGACCGAAAGCGTATATGAAACGGTCATACACAGTCCGTACAAAATGCGCCGGGTCTTGAAGTCGGCTATCTCTTGTGCAGTAATCCCGTCGTGCATAAACTGCTCGGGCAAGGGCAACATATACGATGAGGCTATGATAATCAGGTCGCAGATGATCATCACCCTACCCAGCGAAATGTCGCGATAATGATGCACAACCTTCGCCACTATATCCGTGCCGCCCGACGAACCATTGTTTGCCATCACCACGCCCAATGCCACGCCAAACGCTATACCTCCGACGATACAAGCTGCCACAGGATCGTCGATCAGCGGCGTAACGCGAATAGGGATAACACGATACCACAGAGCCATCGTCAGCGTGCCGAACAAGGTGCGCACACAGAACCGCCAGTCAACCGTGAAATACGCTATCAGCAGCAACACAAGATTGAACACCAAACTCGTCAGCCATACGGGTATAGAGCCGTCGTACAAAGCAAACGTATCGGGAAACGCACCGCTCGTGGCATAATAGATGATAGCACATATACCCGTCAAACCGCCGGAAACGATATTGTGAGGCAGGATGATCCAGTTCACTATCATCGCCATGGGAAACATGGCAAAGAAGATGATCACGTACTCTATGATCGTCTTGATCGGGCTGGGCGCATAGTGCCCGCCGTATAATTGCTCGTGTAACGATACTTTGTTCATATTATCGTGAATCTCTCAACAGGTCAAATCCTTGTCCGAATACGCCGCGCACCTGCGACTGACTGACAAACGCATTGGGGTCGATGTCCCGCACGATGCGGAAGATCTTTGCGCTGTCATGCTGACGGGCGATGGTGGTGATAACCTTAAATTCCTCGCCGGAGAATCCTCCCTCGGCATTCAGATATGTCACGCCGCGGTGCACATCATGCATCAGCGCATCGGCAATCTGCTTGTATTTCTTAGAGAAGATAAAGAACTGCACCGACTGCCGCATTCTGTTCATGATCCAGTCCACAGCCGTTGAGCTGATGAACGTGTAGCACAAACCGAACAGCACTTTCTCCAGGCTGCGTACCTCGGGCAGGAAATAACCGCACGAGATTGCCACTATATCGCACATCAGCAGCACACGCCCCATAGGCAGGTGTTGGTATTTGTTCACGATCATAGCCACGATATCCGTGCCGCCGGTTGAGCCGTTGTTCAGAAATACCAAGCCGAGCGACGTACCGTTGAATATACCGCCTAACACCACCGCCATAAACGGGTCGGTGATGATAGGCACATCGAGCACAGGTATCACTTTCAACCAGAACGTAAGCCAGAACACGCCAAACAGCGTGCGCAGTACATAGCGCTTGCCTACGGCAAAATACGCCGCAATCAGCAGCAGTATATTCATCGTAGCCGATGATGCCCAGATAGGAATCATGCGGTGCGAAGCGAAATACAGAATCTCGCAATAACCCGTCAAACCGCCGCCTACGATAGCGTGAGGAACCAATATATGATTGACTACTATCGCGTACGGAATCGTACACAAGACAATCATAAAGTATTCCTTGAGCAGCAAGAAGGGTTTCGCTTTGTATATTTGTTCTAATCGTGATGGCATAGTAGTAATCAGCCATTAATGGCTGATGGCTTAATTAAATCGTGCTACGAGATTACGGTCACCGAATCCGTTATCGACCTTGGCGACGGGCACGAAGAACTTGTTCGCCGCTACGTCAGCTGTGGGGTAGATGGCTTTCGAGCGGGAATACGGATGATGCCATTCGTCGGCTACCGCCTCATACTCGGGGTGCGGAGCGTTGACCAGCACATTGTCCTTGGCATCGGCTGCGCCGCTCTCGACCTCGGCTATCTCCTGACGGATAGAGAGGAGTGCGCCAATGAATCTGTCAAGTTCAGCCAGCGACTCGGATTCCGTCGGCTCGACCATCAGCGTGCCGTGTACAGGGAACGAGAGGGTCGGTGCATGGTAGCCGTAGTCCATCAGTCGCTTGGCTATATCCGCCTCGGTGATGCCGCACGCATGGAACTGACGGCAATCCAAAATTAGTTCGTGTCCGACTCTGCCATTAGTTCCCGTATAAACTATGCCGTAAGCGTCACGCAGTTTGGCTGCCATGTAGTTTGCCGAGAGAATGGCAGCGGCCGTCGCCTTGCGCAAGCCTTCGTCACCCATCATGCGGATATAACCGTAAGCGATGAGCGACATATTCGCGTTGCCGTAAGCGGCTGACGATACACGGTTGGCGTCCTCGGAAGGCAGGAAATCTTTGAGGCGCGCATTGCAGCACACTGCACCTGCTCCAGGCCCACCGCCGCCGTGAGGCGACGCAAAGGTCTTATGCAGATTCAGGTGGCAGACATCCGCACCGATGAACGCGGGGCAAGTGTAGCCGATCTGCGCATTCATGTTTGCGCCGTCCATATATACCAAGCCGCCGTTGTCGTGGATTGTTTGGCACATCTCACGAATAGCACTCTCGAAGATTCCGTGCGTTGACGGATACGTGATCATACAACCCGCCAGACGGTCTTTGTGCTCTTCGGCTTTGGCGCGCCACTCGGCGATGTCGGTGTTACCCAACTCATCGCACTTGACTACCACCGGCTCAAATCCTGCCTGCACACACGATGCGGGATTCGTGCCGTGCGCCGATGCAGGTATAAGCAGCACTTTGCGCTCGGGTGCATATTGGTTGAGATAGCCGCGGATGGTTACCAAACCCGTATATTCACCTGCTGCACCGGATGTCGGCTGCAAGGTGCATGCCTCAAAGCCGGTGATCTGACAGAGCATTTCTTTCAACTCTTCCTCGATGGCTATGTAGCCTTCCACTTGCTCTTGCGGCGCAAGCGGATGCACAGCCAGGAATCCCGGGAACGTGATAGGCATCATTGCCGCTGCGGGATTGAGCTTCATTGTACACGAACCCAGCGGAATCATCGAGTGCGTCAACGAGATATCCTTGCGTGCCAAGCGGTGCATATAACGCATCATCTCCGTTTCCGTGTGGTATTTTCTGAACACCTCGGCTTGCAGGTAATCCGCCTCGCGCACACGGCTCTCGTCAATCGCCCACAGTCCCTCAAACGCGCTCTCATCCTCAACAGGCACACTCATTCCGCCCACTACTCCGGCGAAGAGTTCGGCGAGGTCATTCATATCATCGGCTGTTACGGTTTCATCCAGCGACAGGCCTACCCATCCTTCCTTGTCGTAATAGAGATTAATCTCCGCATCTTCGGCTGCCTGCTTCAACGTCTCTATGCTCACGCCCTCCGGCAGGTAGATCTTCAGTGTATCAAAGAACTCGTTGTTCTCCTGCGTGTAGCCGTAGGCTTGCAGCATCTCGCTCAGATAGACAGCCTTGCCATGTATCTGCTCGGCAATCTTGCGCAATCCTTCAGCGCCGTGATACTCTGCGTAGAACGCTACCATCATCGCACTCAGAGCCTCAGCCGTACAGATGTTCGATGTGGCTTTCTCGCGCTTGATATGTTGCTCGCGCGTCTGCAAAGCAAGGCGGTAAGCCGGGCGTTCGTACATATCTTTGCTTAGACCGATGATTCGTCCGGGCAATTCGCGCTTGAACTCCTCGCGCGTTGCCATATATCCGGCTGTAGGCCCACCGAATCCCATCGGCAAGCCGAAGCGTTGGGCAGTGCCGCACACAATATCCGCATCCAGCGGCTTGAGCAGACAGAGTGCCATCAAGTCGGCAATCACGGCTACTTTGAGTCCGGCAGCGTGGCAGTCGTCCACAAACAGTGTGTAGTCCTCTATCGCGCCGTCAGCATTGGGTAGTTGGATGATTGCGCCGAAGTATTCCTCGCTCGGTGTGAAGGCTGCATAATCCCCGATCACCAGTTCAATCTCTTGACCTAAGGCGCGCGTACGCATAACAGGTAAGGTGTTCGGGAAGATCTTGCGATCCACAAACACTTTCTTTATGCCATCCTTGACCTGCTGGCGCGAGCGCAGATTGCGCATCATCGTCACCGCCTCAGCCGCAGCGGTTGCCTCGTCGAGCAGCGAGCAGTTAGCCAGCGGCAGACCTGTCAAATCGCTGATCACCGTCTGGAAAGCAAACAATGCCTCCAACCTACCCTGCGAGATCTCTGCCTGATACGGCGTATAGGATGTGTACCACACGGGGTTCTCCAGCACGTTACGTGTAATAACCGCCGGAGTCAGTGTTCCGTACCAACCGCGGCCGATATATGTTCGCCACAGCGCGTTTTCCTGTTGCAAAGCGTGCATCGAATCGAGGTGCTGCTGTTCGGTCATTGCCTCTATCTCGGGGCGTTTATCCTCCGGCAGCAATATATCCGCGGGCATCACCTGACGAATCAGTTCATCCTCGCTACCCACACCTATCACTTGCAACATCTGTTGCTTCTCGGCCTCCGAGAGACCAATGTGTCTTTCAACTAAATTGTTTTGCATGTTATATAACAATATCTATTTCCCGATTTCTGAATTTGTTTTAATGACTATTATCGGGTTTTGGAATTTTCTTGAGGTAATTTGGATTTTCCTGCGAGGGAGTTATGCGGGCATAATGACCGAGGCGAAAATTCAAAGGACCATAGAAAAGCCAAAATCTATTACTTATCATGTTTTTTCTCGTATATCGCCTCCTCCACATTGATGATATAGTCACCCATTTTCTCAAACTCCGAGATCGTATCCATGTAGTTCACACCCGTCAGGTAGTCGTATACATGCTCCGTCACGTTCATCGTGTTCTCGGCTTTCAGGTCGTCACGGAAGTTATTGATCTCGTTCTCGATATTCATCATATCGTGGAACTCGCTGTCGGACACATGCACCTTGTCGAGTGCATCAACCATTTTATTGGCTGCCTGTGCGAGCAACGACTCCATCATTTCGATGTTACGGTTTTGCTCCTCGGTGTACGGCAAGCGGTCACGATGCTTGTAGGATATATATCGCGACAGGTTGAAGTTCGCGTCGCCCACGGACTCCAGCTCGCTGACGATACGCAGCATCTTGTGCACCTCGTGCTTGGACTGATCGGACAAACGACCGTCGGCTACCTGGTTCAAGTAAGCGGCAATCTCCACTTCCATACGGTCGCATATACCTTCGTATTTCTCGATACGCGAATAGATCTTCGTGAACTCCTGTTCGTCGGTTGTGTGGAACAGGTCGCTCACCATATCGATCATCCTTCGTGCACGCACGCCGAACACATGTATCTCGTTCCACGCCAGCATGATCGAGAGCTCGGAGGTGGACATCAGACCACCGGAGATAAATACCAACTGGCTGTCTGTGTCTTTCTCCTCGGGCTTCGACGGGATAATCACGCAAACCAACTTCTCAAGCAGCGGAATGAATCCTATCAATATGCACGTATTGATTACGTTGAACATCGTGTGGAACGTCGCGAGTATAGCACTGAGTTTCTCCGGCGACAATCCCTGCTCTGGGCGCACACCCGGCTCAAAAGGTATATCCCACAGCCTGCACACAAATCCTACAAACGGTCGGAACACAATCAATACCCAGATAACACCGAACAGGTTGAATACCAAGTGCGCCATTGCTGCACGCCTTGCCTGCACGGCTGCGGATAGTGCCACAATATTCGACGTAATCGTCGTACCGATGTTCTCACCGAGCACCAGCGATATACCCATATCTATCGGCAGCACACCTACCGAGCACAAGGTCATCGTGATTGCCATGATCGCTGCGGACGACTGCACGGCAAACGTCAGAATACCGCCTACTAGCAGGTAAAGGAAGTAACTCCCGTAGCCCCAACTCGATGTCGAGTCAAAGAAGTTCCGCACGGCATCAATCTCGTCGAGCTTCATCTCCGTAGCATTGATCTTCAGGGTCGTCAGACCGAGCAGCATCAACGACAGACCGATCAGAAAATCGCCAAGATTGGCGTTTTTCTTCGTGTAGATCAGCGCTACCGCCAAAACGATCGTGGCATAAACCACCAGCCGCATATCGAACGATGCGCCGCCCAACACCATAATCCACGCCGTGAACGTCGTACCGATGTTTGCACCCATAATCACGGAGATTGCCTGCGCCAGCGACAGGATGCCTGCCGAAACGAAGCTCACTGTCATCACCGTTGTCGCGGTGGACGACTGCACGGCTGCCGTGATGAACGCACCGGTCAGCACACCCGTGAAACGGTTGGTTGTCATCGTGCCGAGGAAGTTACTCAGCTTGCTACCTGCCATCTTCTGCAGGCCTTCACTCATCACCTTCATTCCGTACATCAGCATCGCCACGGAACCGATGAGCGTGATAATCTGTAGGATAAGTTGCATATCTTGATTTATTTAACTCATGTTATTAGCCGCTTCAAAAAGCACATAACCGCATTACTGCAAATTACGGCACAAAGTTACAAAAAAAAAATGACATTTGCAAGACTTTTCCGTTTTTTTCTGCAAATTCTTTTTTTCTTGTGCAAATATCATAATTTTTTTGTATCTTTGCGGTCGAAAAACGGGTCTGATTCATGGAAGACAATTTTGCCATACAACTTTTTGAAGGAAAGAAAGTCCGCATAAAACGTTTACGGGATGAGGGAAATGAAACCGTTACAATTTGTAACGCTTTGAAGTAACAAAAATTTACAAATTGATACCTACAATTCACTAATTAATGACACCTAAGGGCAGATAATTAGGCACGTTCCTCGGAACAAATTGTCCCCAGGAGAAATGATCACATTTACAGATTACCTTAAACACACACATGAACCGGTAACAAACTGTTACATGTTGATAGTCGGTGACAAATTGTAACCAACAGATGTATCACTTTTCCCCATTTTCACGACAAAAGTTATTTTTCTGCGGTTAGCGGAAACAAAATTGCAAAATTATTTGCATATTTCAAAATATTTTATTATCTTTGCTGGCAAAATAGGTGATATGTGCTGTGGAATACGCAGCGGTGATATCTATACTACGGATCCAATCTACGCCGAGCTCCTTCATTGGAGTGGGTTAGAGAATTCATAAGGTGTTGAATATAATTTGGTGGTGCGTTAGCCTACAAGTCAATACTATTTGGATAAGATAACGCAATAATCAGATTGCGTAAAAAATTAATATTAACAAAAAAATCAAAAATTATGACAGAAGAAGATTACGAATGGTGCTATGACGATGACGATACGAGCGAAATGGAATTCGACATGTCACCTAGTGGTTGTACGGGCTATGATGTATGTGGAAGCGATGGATGCGACATCGAATATTGTGGATTTGATTGTGGCAGAGATTGTTACACTGATTGAGAAACAAGACAATGAAGTGTATTAAAGGTGAAGATTCTTGGCTAAAAAATGGATTGATAAGACAAAAAGTTAAAAACCAGCAGTATAGGATGTCTACATTTGTTGTTGATTTGCCTATCGATGGTGGAAGATTACTTTACAATACTGTTACAGGGAGCATACTTTTTTTTGAAAGTGACCAAGAACTTCAAAATTCAAAGGACATCTTAATTAACAACTGGTTTTTTATTCCAGTCGTTGATTTTGATGAATTCCTTTGGGCAGATTTTTTGCGTAACAAAAAACGCGAGTTGTCATCTAGAAATCCAGTTAGATCGTACCTTGTAATGACTACTATGGATTGTAATGCACGTTGTTTTTACTGTTACGAAAAAGGAAGAAAACCCATAACAATGGCAAACGACACTGCCAATAAAGTAAGTGACTTTATAATAGCAAATGCCTCAACTAAAAAAGTAAAACTATCTTGGTTCGGGGGAGAACCCTTGGTAAATTCCCAAGCGATTAATATTATTTGCGAGAATTTGAGACGGAATTCGTATAATTATGTATCTCATATGATTTCCAACGGTCTCTTGTTTTCTGATAACGTAATTGCAAATGCATTAAATCTATGGAACTTAAAGCGGATTCAAATAACAATAGACGGGACAGAAGATAGATACCTTAAAATCAAATCCTTCAAGAATAGTAAGGGCGACGAGTTTCATAGAGTCCTTAACAATATAGAATCCCTATTGAAGAATAATATATCGGTCAGTGTTCGTTTGAATCAAAATCATGATAATACAGCCGATTTATTGAATCTAGTTGATATCATTAAAGATAAATTTTCAGATTTCGATAATTTGTCTGTTTATAATCGTCTCCTATTCGACGAAGAAATTACCCCAGAGATAAAAAATGATTATTTCAATTTAAAACATAAGTTAAGACGAACTAAGTTACTAAAACCAAAATCAAGAGACGCCGTGAAGCATTCTCAATGCATGGCAGATAACGATTATTCCTTAGTAATAACTCCTGATGGTCATATAGGCAAATGTGAGCATTTTTCTGAGAACCATTTTATTGGTTCAATATACGAAAAGGATTTCGATTGTCAGGTAATCAATCAATTCAAAGAAAAGCACGAAAAACTATCTATATGCAGTACATGTGCTTTATATCCTTCTTGCGTTCGCCTCAAAATGTGCCCGTCTCAATTAGAACAGTGCCAAGATTTTACGCGCGAAGATTTGTATGATGACTTATATTTTATGATGAAGTCTTGCTATCATCAAAAATTACATTCATTACGATAAATATCAACTGAATAACAATATGGACGAATATCACAAGAGATTTCCAAAAGACGACGAGTATCGTCAGCGCTTTACGACAGAGTCATCAGAGTTCTATTATAAAAAAATGATGAAGTTGATAGATGAAGACGATTCTCGTATTGGCGAATTAAAGGGTTGGGTTCCAGGATTGATGTTACCTAATCATTTAATGTATCGTATTGATACTCTTCATAGTGCTGATGGACGTAGACTATATGAATTTTTGATTGAATATAATACCAAGAAGCCGGCAGAGGGTATATATTATGGATGTAGAGGTATAACGATTGAAGGATTTGACCATGACTTTGAGATAGAAAAGTTTCGCCAAGATTTTGATTTCCTCAAAGGAGCTCTATGTCAAGCCCTCAATAATATTTTTCCTGACATGGACTTTACTCAACGACTCAAAATGACGGATAATGCTAACACCAATACATACTGGCTATTCTGGATTTCATTGTATGAAGACGAAGATATTAAAGAAGTTGGTGTGGTAGCAACAGAAAAAATCAGGGATGTGTTCAAATTATATTTCGATGGTACTATATGTGAACCAATAAAAACACCTTCAAGCAAATCATTAGTTCCTCGTACAGCATTTTTTCAATCAAATTATGACGCTCTTCTTAGCTCTGTTAAAGAACCAGAAAAATTTGAAACGCTATTACAATACATGGAAGATGAAGGGTGGATTGTGTCTTCGGCCCTTTACGAGAAAGCGTGGATATTTGTTGGAGAAGAAGAGCATAATCTGAATGTTGATTTCATCGCAATAATGAAAATTCTTGCGGAACACCATTACTTTAACGGAAAAAAAGGAGCAGTTTGTTGGGGTCAATTGGAGGATGTGTTTTTGAATTGCGAAGGTAATGCTAACCGCAATTTAAGACAGCAAGCCAATCAATATAAACGTGACAGAGGGATCTTTTGGGAAAAAAAAATTAAAAAAATTCTACAAAAAATAGAATAATCGACTTTACGTAAAGTGAAATATCATAAAAAAGTCGTACTTTTGCATCGCCATTTGAAAATCAAGTGGCGGTGCAATTTTATTGCATCATAAGTTTAATAATTAAAAAAGGAGGGATTATGTTTGATCCGTTTAAAAAAAAGGCCTTAGAAGAGGCTATCAAAGAGTTCAATCGTGTTGCAGCGCAATACGAGATTGTTAACAAAACGTTCATGAACAAAATTATGGAGCTTTACAATGAACGTAAAACTACCGTACGTGTGCTGACAGAATTCCATGAGTACGTTTTGTCATTAAAGAACAACGAACACCTCAAAAGAATGATGGACTTGGCGGAAGATCTTAACTCTTTCAAAGATTTAGTAAACAAGGAGGAAAATGGTGAAATCTGTCATGTGTTTGATTCGGTTTGCGGATCAGGATCTACAATTGCAGCAGGTGTATTCGGCGCGGCCGGAGTAGCAACTGCTCTTGGAGGTCAAGCAGCATTATGGGCGGCTGCTTCTGCATTTGGCACAACCGCCAGCGGTACTGCCATTGGTTCACTGGTTGGCATCGCTGAGACGAACGCATTTTTAGCATGGCTTGGTGGCGGGGCTGTTGCTGCCGGTGGAGGCGGAGTTGCCGTTGGATCTGTTGTTTTTGCAGGGGTCCCTGTGGTCGGTTGGATCATTGCTGCTCTCGGATTGGGCGCTGCTGTATTTACTGCGTCAAGGAGCAGGAGAAAAAATGCCGCAAAAACTGAGGAGGTAAAGGAAGCCACGCAAAAGTTGAAAGGAGTCATTTCAAAACTTAACAAAGCGATAGCCAATGCATCGCGAATTGTCAATCGCTTGGTTGAGAAGCGTGCATATTTAAATCTTGCTTTCTTCAAGGCTTATCCAAAGGATTGTAGAGAGTTTTCGACTGACCAAGAAAAGTACCTGTTAGAATGTTGCGACATCTATGTTCATCTTTGTCATGACATCAATGTATCAGTCGCTGACTAATGTAGACGATTATTAACGAAAGTAATACTACGGGACAATGACAAGATGTATTCAGGATAAGGAGTTCTATGCCGATGTGTTGGTGCGCACGAAGAAAGCACATTGGTTGCTATGGCTTGCTAAGGCAAACGTCAAGACAATGTTTATTAAATTTTAAAAAATCTTAAGTTGTCCCGTGTTTACAAAATCAAAATGCATAACAATATTTACAAGCAATCAATCATCAACCCGTATCATCCTTCATCCAGCGCGTGGTACAGCGCAATGGAGCAGTTTGACGGATATATGTCTCACCTATTAAAACAATAACGCTTATGATTACTCCTGAACAAACAACAGAAAAACTACTGCTGACCTATTACTATAAGGAAGAGTATGGCATAGAAATCGACCGCGAAGGGGAAAACCTCTTCGAGGACAAAGAGTTGGCAGAAGGTTTCACACTACTGCTAAAGAACTCATTCGATATGCAAGTGCCGGCAAATGAACTGTCAGAGAAAAAGACGCTTGGCGAAGCGTTGGATGCTATTATACCCTATTTGCCGGAAGACACGACACAACTTTATTCAAATATGGCTGACATCTATTGCTGCGTTTGTGAAGCTCTGGATGATCAAGTGGCAGAACTGTTTCTGATAGACAAAAAGAAAGACATCGCGAGGATAGGCGCTATAGCCGGTGCGCTGCTTGCCGTTGTCTTCGTAATAATCAGCTTGTGGGACGTGAATGCCCAAACGGTGCTATGTGCCTATAACCGGTTTGAGGAACTGAAGCCATTCGCGTGGGTAAGCTCCGGTGCGTGGTTTTATTTCTGGATTATGTTTTTCCCGATATTTGGAGCCTTCATTGGCGGAGTGCTCAGTCGTTTAACCTATAGATTGTACGGTTATGTCCGTTACCGTATTTGAAGACCCTTGTCCGAAACCCGGACAAAGTATGCAGGAATACATCGACCGCATGCTTCGTAACAGCCGTCGTCGTGAGCGTGAGAAACAATCGTGATGAGCGACATACAGAAAGCCTCTTAGGTGTGTGAGGTTTTCTGTTTTTGACTATTACGTGTGAAAAAAATCAAAAATTTCAGATAACAACATACATAATTATGAAATCAAAAACCGAACAATATTCTCTCCGGCTACAGTACACGGCGGAGGCGTCGAAGTTCTATTGCCGAAAGATGGAGAAACTCATTGAACGCGACAAGCACGAGTTGCGAGGCTATATACCTGACGGCAAAGGCGGCGTGCGCTCTGAACTGCCGGCAACACTGATGTATCGTGTTGATACCCTGATGAGTGCCGACGGGCATCGGCTGTATGAGTTCCTGATCGAATATGACACCGATACTCCGGCTGAGGGCATTTACTACGGTTGCCGAGGAATAACCGTTGACGGCTATGATCATGTGCAAGAGATTGACCAGTTCAGCCATGAGCGGGAGATCGTTCTGCCGGAGATGTGCCGGATACTCAACAACACCTTTCCGTTAAAGGATTTCTCCCATCGGTTCAAGTTGCCGGATAATGTCGACGATGATACGTACTGGCTATTCTGGATCACGCTGAACGAGGAAGAAGATATCAAGAAAGTAGGCGTGACTGCTACCACGATTATCCGTAACGTGTTTCGGCGATACCTCAACGGCGAGACATTGCCCGGCGGAGAATTGCCCGAAAAGAAGTTCGAGAAATCATCCACATGCTTTACGGATGAGACCTATCAGTCACTCTTGAAGGTCATCCAATACAAGAGAGGCGACAAGAAGGTCGATCCGCAACGCACGGCTGAAGCCCGCGAGACATTCGAGCGCTTTCTGGTCGGCGCTGAGCACCAGCGATTGATTGCACGCGATCCGAACTATTCGCGCGCATGGCGTATGCAGACGAAAGATCGCGTTGATTTCGGGCGGATGATGATGGCACTGTTCGAATATCTGTACAACCACGGCTTGATTAACAAAGAGTTCAAGAACTATGAATGCAACGAAACATTCTATGTGCCGTGGACTGCTCTGTTCAAGGTATTTCTGGACATCGACGGCAATGTCTATACAACGGCTCTGAAAACACAAGCGATGCGTCCGACAAAGTCCAAAAGAATGGAGAAAGAGAAAGCCGAATGGCAGAAAGTGATAGAAGAATGCCTGAATAACTGACAAATTTTCGGCAAAAAGTATATACGTATACTGAAAATCGAAAAAAAAGCAGTATCTTTACAGCAAAAAAGCGAAGGTACTGCTTTTCTTATGTACCCTATTTGACAAAATCACAACAGCAAAAACACAGTATATATGAGTAAAAGTCAATTCTTTGAACCATTCGTCGGCAAGCGGTATGCCGAGGGAATCAACGGCAAACGGATCCTTGTGCTTGGCGCCAGCTTCTACTGCGACCGCGTTAAGTGCCCGTTCTTTGCATCATGTACCAGCGTCATCATGAAAGACTCGTCAGCGTTCGACGCGAAATGTCCGGAGTACCAACCGGCAGGCAAGAAACTTCATCTCGAACCAAGCTATTGCGTGGAGGATGCGCCGGTCACCTACCAGCGTTTTGCGGCGTACATGGGCAAACATCTCGGTACGGATGATTACGATACCGTCTGGGATCATCTGGCATTCACCAATTATGTGCAGTTCTTCCTGCCTGCCACCAACGGCTCGTTCCGCGAGACATCGTGGTCGGATATCTCGGAGCGGGACTTGGCAGCCTTCACCGAGGTCGTACAGAAACTGCAGCCGGATATCGTGATTGTTTGGGGCAGCGTGATCAACTCCTGCCTGAAAGAGCGGAATCCGTATCTGGCAGATCTGAAAGAGTTGCAAGAGACAGAGTACTACATCTGCCATCTGAACATCCCGGGCGCAGAGAAGCCGATAGCCATCATCAACCCGTATCATCCGTCATCCAGCGCGTGGTACAGCGCGATGGAGCAGTTTGATGGATACATGTCTAACCTGTTAAATCATTAAAGTATATGATTACATCAGAACAAACAGTTGAAAAACTACTGCTGACTTTTTACTATCTCAAAAACAGGAAAATAGACCCCGGCAGCGAAGAGGAAAACATCTTCAAAGACAAGGAGTTGGCAGACGAGTTCACTCGATTCCTTAAGGACTCATTCGAAATGCAAGTGCCGGTAAACAAACTATCAGAGAAAAAGATGCTTGATGAAGCGTTGGAGGCTATTATACCCTATTTGCCGGAAGACACGACACAACTTTATTCTAAAATGGCAGACATCTATTGCTGCGTTTGTGAAGCTTTAGATGATCAGGTAGCAGAACTGTTTTTGATAGATTGGAAGAAAGACATCGCGAAGATAGGCGCTATAGCCGGTGCGCTGATTGCCATTGTTTACGCAACAATCCGCTTATGGGATGTAAATGCCGAAACGGTACTGTCTGCCTATAATCAGTTTGAGCAACTGAAGCCATTCGCGTGGTTAAGCTCAGGAGCATGGTTTTATCTATGCATCATGCTTTTCCCGATAATTGGTGCCTTCATTGGCGGGGTGCTTAGTCGTTTTACCTATAGATTGTACCATTATGTCCGTTACCGTATTTGAAGACCCGTGCCCCAAGCCCGGGCAGAGTGTACAAGAAATCCTTGAACGCATGTTACGTAAACCGAAAAACAAACAGCAACATGAACAATTCACAAAATAAAGACGAGGCTGCGACATTGCGTCGGCGTCTGCAAACCTGCGAGAAACGCATCATAGAATTGGTCAACTGGGATGCCGAATACTTTTACGACGAATCACTTTCGTATGAGGAGATCGATCAACTGAAGGCACTACTCAAGAAACGGCAGCGCATCCTCAATAAGATGTGCGTATACACAGATAACGAGCTTAAACGACTGGAAGTGCTCAATGCTATGTTCATCGATGCCATACGACAGATGAACCAAGATTTAGGCAATTTGTATGACAGCCGCATAGCAATGCCCAATATGGAGCAATATAACGATCATCCGACATGGCTTGACATCATGATTTATTATGATTTCTATGCAGAGAACTCGGTTATTAAGATGCCGGAAGATGCCTATTACGGCTCGCAATTTGACAAAATGCTGGAGTTGCTTTGCGCCGAAGAGAAGGAGCTTACCTATAAAGGATGCTATGGATTGTGCAGACAATTGGGAGACACTTTCATTGAGGAAACGTGTGAAGGAAGAACGTATGAGCGCAATCCGGCACTACAAGACCTTATCAAGTATCATTTATACTCGATTCCCGATGTGCTCCGTATGAACAAATTTACGCTGGAGATGAATATGAAGCAATCACGAACGATAGCGGTTTCGTAAAAAGCCCATCAAGATATGAAAAATGTAATAGTAATAATGGAGTAAGCCGAAAAGCCATAAGTGAGTAGGCAGAATAATAAATACAATATTATGAAAAAACTATGTACAGCATTGATACTATGCTTGGTTAGTATTATGGCACAAGGACAATTGGAACTTATTGGCGCCTATTCGTCTTGTGGTCATCAATTCCAAATTTTGGCAACCGATCCTCAAAATGGAAACTTTATTGTAATGATTACCACCAATGGAGCTCAATTGGCTATAGAAAGTGAAGACTTGGCGCATTTCAAGGACACGTTGTTGTTAGTCCGTGATAAATATGTTGAATGGAAAAGAACAGCCGAGGAAAACAACATTTTGGAGACAAAGAAGGAGTTTCCATATACTTTCCCTAAAATGTTAGTCGGTTGGTGGACTAAATCCGAGGAATTAGAGGTCGCAGAAGATATATACTTTACGCCCAAATTCTATGTTCATGAAGGGAAATGCTCTATGGCGATAAACAAGGATGTTACATCACCCAAAAACGAGACAAAAAGGATAGTTTGGCTTTTATGTTCTGTAGAGGAATTTGACAAGATACTCAGTTATCTGGATGCAGAAACTATAAACAGATTGTACCAAGCAAAGAATTTGTTGAAATAAATGTATATCATTAAATATCACGTATTATGAAAAAGAATTTTTTATTTATCGCAATGCTTGGGGCATTTGCATGTTTGTTTTGCACATCGTGCAATAACAAGAAGGACGGTTCGTTAGTAGAAGGCTCTCCTTACGTGTATGAAGTTGAAGGTGAAATTCAGGAGGCTATTTTTCCTTCGGCAATTATTACATTTGAGGAAGATGGAACATTCAAGTATGAATGTTACGAAGTAAGTTGGCAAGATCCGGAAATTTTCGCAACGATTCAAGGAAAGTGGAATCAGAGGTTGACCGAGGACGATAAGATTATGATTGTGCTCAACTATGATCTAAGCTCATTCACATCAGAATTATTCAGCGAAAATGATAAGAAAGATCTCTACGAGTATTTTGCAAGTGAAAATCATCTTGTCGAAAAACATGCAAAACAAAATGAACTGTATGGATTTGGTCCCGGATATATAGGAGAAAATTATAACTTTATTAACGATCAAGGTGAAGTCATCCTATATTCAATTACTGGAAATTTGGACGATTAATCGTTATATATGAAACGGAGTAAGCCGAAAAGCCAAAAGTGAGTAGGCTCAATTAAAATTATACAAATTATGGATAATGTACTATTTGAAGCAGGCTGTGAGAAATGGATCAACAAGCCTGGGTTTAATGGACTTAAGATCTTCAAAATTGAGGATGATGTTCTGTATCTCGAATTTTTCGACGGGCGGAAGTTCTCTTCTCCGATAAATGATCTCCAAGTTAGAAGAACAACTGCATGGAGACTACTATTTCAGCCTGCACTTGGCAGATTATACGAACTTACAACTCCCGATGGAAAGGTGCTAAAATTAGGAGGATTGTACTTGTATAGGGATTTTATGGGCTTTTTTGAAAATGTGACAGGTGCCAAAAGCCTTTTGAAAGCAGACGAAAAGGTGTGGGAGATATACGGTGTTCTGGATTCCCTTCCCAACACCAAGAAATCCGGTCTTGAGATTTTTGAGATTGTCCTGTCGTGGAGTGTCATAGCCTTTATAATTATTAGTATAATATTAGCAAACGCACTTTGATGAACATGGAAACGAACTTAATCAAGCAGTTAAATGAATCTGCCGACGGCTATAAGAAACAATTGGAGGTCGCAAAGACTCTCGGAAAGATACTTCCTATCGCCCAATGGGTAACATACGGAACGATATTGGCTGCGATTGTTTGTATCTTTTCGGGGGATTCTTGCTCTATCTCAAGTCTTGTTGATGGCATTGTGCATGCGCATAACAAAGGTATTTTTGGAGCTTTGTTCTGCTTAGTATGTTTCTTGCTGAATTATCTTATTCCGTTTGTCAATTTCTATATCATTCATGCCATAGAAGTTTCGCTTAGTACACTTAAGCCGGAATATCAAGTTTCTGGAAGCATGACAACTTTCTTGAAATGGGGATATATCGGATTAGGTATACTGGGTATTATCTTCGAAATATCAGAGATTGGAGACGAGGCTGCATTAATTCTTGCTCTATTTTGTGTTGCCTTTATAATCGTTGAGGTGATTTGGGCTCGACGGTTATCTCAGAAATGGACTAATCTCAGTTCGTGGCACAAGAAGACAGCAGACTTGCTGCGAAACTATGTGTACCTCGGATTAGGATGTTTTGTGATTGCGATTATCGCAGGTGCAATTAGTGAAGCTGCCGGAGACTTTGTAACTTACGTGATTTCCGGAGGTGTTGATCTGTATCTGTTCTATCTGTTTGGCAAGTACTATAAAGAAATGGCAAACGTGTGCGCTTATGTTAAACGTAACCCTAATAATACAACAGAATGAAACGAATTATTATTGCATTAAGTGTACTATGTACATTTCTGCTCTCTTCCTGTTCTGCACTTTTGGCACCAACTCACGCTGAGGATGATAGTGTCTTGATCAATGTTTATGATAAAACAGTAGGATTGGATGACGGTGTGCGAATTGCACATGCGATTTTCGGCATTAAAGAAGCATCTCGAAGTGAGAAGCTCAAAAATGTTGAAATGCTTGATTGGTGCTTAAACGAACAGATGATGGGAGATTCATACACCGGGTATTTTGTCACATATAAAGTTAAAGTTGGTGACGAAACATGGTACACCCTGGTAGATTTGATTGAATTTGATTCCGGTAGTTATGAAGGGAAGTTTATTGATACAGACCGTTCACTATCCACCATTCAAAGCATGTTGTACTAACCTTTCAAAGCATGATGTAGTAACCTTTCAAAGCATGATGTAGTAACTATTCAATAAGAACGCTGACATATAGTCAGCGTTCTTATTATGTCATTGAAATAACAAGCCAGTCCAAAACTAAAAACGTACGCCTACATCGGGCCATTCTCGGACAAATATCGTTCCCTTATCGGTATCTCACCACAAGATATCCACAACATAACTATAAGATAACCATAAGATAAAGTCCCTGTTTTTGCATTTTTCACCTTATACTATATATATACTATGTATATATATACTTTTTATTCATTTTTCTCAAAAATAAGAGACCTTACTTGAATTTCGCAGTGAGATAAATAACGCGGGCTGCGAGGTGAGCAAAATAGGCAGCATATAAGGCGTGCATACCGATTATAGCAGAGAATTGACCGTTGATAGTTGATAGAAGGAAGTAGGTCACTGCAAAGGCAAAGGCAGCCCAGAGCATGGCGTTGCGGATCTCTTTGCCGCGCGTCGCACCGACATAGATGCCGTCCCACATAAATGCCAACATACTGACAATCGGCATCGCTACGAGCCAACCTAAATAATGGTGCATGGTATCAACAACCTCGCGATCCGTTGTCAGCGACGAAAACAATGCTTCCGGGAAAAGCAAATACAACAAACTGAAGAACAACCCTACTCCCGTGCCCCAAGCGAAGAGAGCCCTAATAATAGTCGAAAGCCGAATGTCAAAAGTCGAAAACTGAGTGCCGACTTCTGACTGCTGACCGCTGACCGCTGATTGCTGCTCTCCTATGGCTTTGCCGACGAGGGCTTCACCTGCAAACGCAAAGCCGTCGATAAAGAACGAGAAGAGCATAAACAACTTCATCATCAGCGCCGATGCCGCCAATTCCACATCACCGTAGCTGCTACTGATAACCGTCCAACCGACATACACCACAATGAAACACAGCGAACGCACAAAGAGGTCGGCGTTCAAGCGGAAAAAGCGGTTATTAGTTGAATGTTGAAAGTTTAGTGTTGAGAGTAGTCTGAAAGTGGAAAGTTGAAAGTTTGCTCGGTAGCGCACGGCAATCATAGCGAGCGCTGTAATCAGTCCCGTCCACTGGGCGATAAGTGTGCCATAGGCTACACCTGCCACGCCAAGCGAGGTATGTACCGCCAACAGATACGAGGCAAGCATATTCACGCCATTGACGACCAGATCCACCACCATAGCCCGCACACCGTCTTGCATGCCGATGAACCAGCCTTTGCAGGTCATGATCATCAGCGTAGCCGGTGCAGCCCATATACGTATATTGTAATACGTGCGCGCGAACTCCGCCACTTCCTGTGAACAAGGCATAACAGCCAGCACTGCCTCCAGATAGACGATCTGCAACAACCATATAAGCATCGCTCCCGCCAATGCCAATGCCGACGAACGCACAAACAGTCTGCCACATTCATCGGGGTTGTCGGCTCCATAGGCTTGCGCCGTCAGACCCGCCGTACTCACCCTCAAGAAACCAAAACAGCCGTAGAGCATATCAAACAACATGGTTCCTACGGCTATTCCGCCTATCGCCCACGCCGAACTGATATGTCCGGCAATAATCATATCCACTAACCCGACCAGCGGAATAGTGATGTTCGCCAAGATTGACGGTACGGCAATCTTGAGAATGGACTTATGCAGTCGAATGTCGAAAGTCAAAAGTCGATAATTAGCCTACCGTTACTTCGGGATTGATCTTGCGGATAAGGTTCTTGAGCACATCTCCGGGACCAAACTCATAGAACTCCGTTGCACCGTCGGCAATCATCTGATTGACAGACTGCGTCCAGCGAACCGGCGAGGTGAGTTGTGCAAGCAGATTCTTGCGTATAGCCTCCGGGTCGGTCTGCGGCGTAGCACATACATTCTGATAGATCGGGCAAATGGGCTTATGGAAAGTAGTTGCCTCAATCGCCTTACCCAGATCCTCGGCAGCAGGCTGCATCAGCGGCGAGTGGAACGCACCGCCTACAGACAGTTTGAGTGCACGCTTTGCACCCGCCTCTTTCAGCAAAGGCACTGCCGCATCAATACCGCTCACCGAGCCTGAGATTACGACTTGTCCCGGGCAGTTGAAGTTAGCTGCCACAACGATATCATCAATACCGGCACACACTTCCTCCACTTTCTCGTCCGGCAAGGCAATCACAGCAGCCATCGTTCCGGGTTGCAGTTCACAAGCACGCTGCATCGCTTCGGCACGTGCACGAACGAGCAGCAAAGCATCCTCAAACGCCAACGCGCCACAAGCCACAAGAGCCGAAAACTCGCCCAGACTGTGACCGGCAACCATAGCCGGTTGCTCGACCGTATTGACCATATATGCCGCTACAGAATGCAGGAATACAGCCGGTTGCGTCACACGTGTGGCACGCAGCTCTTCGTCTGTACCGCCAAACATCACATCGGTGATGTGGAAACCCAACAACTCGTTGGCGCGCTCAAACAGATCACGTGCCACTTCGTGGTTCTCGTACAGGTCTTTGCCCATACCTATAAACTGACTACCCTGACCGGGGAAAATGAATGACTTTGCCATAATAATTATTTAATTATTCAAAAAATTAAAGATTCAAAGATTAAATTTTACCTATTTCGATGCAAAGTTAAGAAAATTTATCGGATTTTGCAAAAAAAATCACTATACTCTTGCATAAATGCAAAATTTTTCGTAACTTTGCAACGCAAAGGTTTGTACTTACCATGACTAACTATATCTGATATATGAAAAAATCAACATTTATTCTCTTTTCTTTTGTGTCGTTGCTCTTGATGAGCGCGTGCGCCAAACAGCCTTCCGCTCAGGCAGAAGCAGTCGTTAACCCCATTATGCCTATTCATTACACAGGCGACGTACAACATCTGTGGCTGACGGATTACCTGCCTGCACTCAGCGGCGACGAGGCGATAGCTTTTGCCACAACGCCGGGCTACAACGTAACCAACTACGCTAACCTTGAACTCGATCTCGCAGGCGACAACAGCCTGAGTACACTCACCGTCATCGTCAATGACCAAGCCCGCTTTGACATCGCCATCCTACCCAACCTGCCGTTTGCCACGGGGCTGATTACCACAGGATGCTCGGACGAGGCTATCTCGTTCGCTTTGCCGGAAGAGGGTTACAACGTACGAGCCTATCTCGGCGACCATTTGCTTGGCTCCGATATGCTGACAATCAACGGCACAACAGGTACGTTGCGTATTCCTCAGTGCCCGAAAGGCCGATCGTTCCTACGCATCTATGCTGCCAATGCAACCAACCGCCTGAATGACGTACTCATTCCGCTGCAAGACGGAAAGGTTGTTACCGATGCCGCACAGCTCACGCTCAACGACGATCAGACACAAGTGCTCTACTCGCTCATGATTGACCGATTCCACAACGGCAACACGGCTAACGATGAGCCGCTGAACGATCCCGAGGTATTGCCGATCGTTGATTACCAAGGCGGTGACCTCGCCGGTATAACGGAGAAGATCAACAGCGGGTTCTTTGAGGACCTTGGCATCACCACCATCTGGATCTCGCCTATCACGCAGAACCCGACGGACGCTTGGGGACGTTACCCGTTCAAACATGGCAACAAATACGACCCGTCGAAGACCTATACGAAGTTCTCCGGCTATCATGGCTACTGGCCTATCTACAACAATGCGGTCGATCACCGCTTCGGTACGCCGGACGAGTTGCGCGCTATGCTCGACGCCGCACACAAGCATAATCTGCATGTTGTGCTCGACTATGTAGCCAACCACCTGCACATCAATTCGCCCGTCATTCAGCAACATCCCGAGTGGATTACCGACAGTATTCTGCCCGACGGACGTCGTAACTTTGAGCTGTGGGATGAAGCGCGACTGACGACTTGGTTCGACGTGCATATCCCTTCGCTTGACTTGGAGCAACCGGAAGTGTGTGAGGCAATGACCGACACTGCCTTGTTCTGGCTTGCGAATTTTGACTTCGACGGCTTCCGTCACGACGCTTGCAAACATATCCCTGAGAGCTATTGGCGTACTCTCGGACACAAGATTGCCACCCGTTTCCCAGGTCGTCATATATGGATGATCGGCGAGACCTACGGTTCGCCTGAACTGATCGGCATGTATGTTAAGACCGGCATGCTCAATGCTCAGTTTGACTTCAATCAGTATTACGGCGTGCGTGAGTCGGTTATTGATACGAAGTTCAGCATGGCAGAGTTAGAACGCATCGTCAAGGAGTCGATGGCTGCTTACGGCGCACACCACACAATGGGTAACATCAGCGGCAATCACGACCAAGTACGTATTGCCTCGCTTGCAGGCGGCGCTATTCGTCCCGATGAGGACGGCAAGGAAGCCGGTTGGACACGCACTGTGGGTATCGGCGACGCAAACATCGCGTACCGCAAAGCCTTGCTGCAAGAAGTAATCAACTTCACTATTCCCGGTGTGCCCTGCGTATATCAGGGTGACGAGTACGGCGAGGTAGGAGCCAACGATCCTGACAACCGCTTGATGATGCGCTTCGATGGCTTGAACGAACAAGAGCAAGCGATGCGCGCCGAGGTACAGAAACTCATCCAATTGCGTCGTCACTCGATGCCCCTACTCTACGGTGACCTGCAAACAGAGAAGTTGACCGACGACGAGTGGGTATATTCGCGCACCTATATGGGCGAGAAAGTAACCGTAAGCATCGACAGGAAAGAACTATCGTTCTCAATTCAAAATTAAAAATTCAAAATTAAAAATTATTAACCCCAAAACTATATACTTATGAAAAGACTAACCGTACTATTGATGGCGGTGTTGGCACTTGCCTCATGCGCCAAACAACCTCAGCAAGAACAACTCAAGCACCCGAAGTTCGCTTACGATGCAACGATCTTTGAGTTGAACACCCGTCAGCTGACTCCGGAAGGCACATTTGCTGCCGCAGAAGCCGAACTACCCAAACTCCGTGAGATGGGCGTGGACATCATCTGGATGATGCCGCTGCAACCTATCGGCAAACTGACTCGCAAAGGTTCGCTCGGCAGTTACTATAGCATCATTGACTATTGCGCCTTCAACCCCGAGTTCGGTACACGCGAAGATTTTGAACACTTCCTCGCCAAGGCACATGAATTAGGTTTCAAGGTTATTCTGGACTGGGTGGCTAACCATACGGCGCCGGATAGCGAATGGACACAAAACGAAGGCTGGCACTATCGCGACGAGGACGGCAAACTGATGGTACAATATGACTGGACTGACATCAGCAAACTGAACTACGAGAACGAAGATATGCGTGCCGAGATGAAAAAAGCCATGCACTGGTGGATGGACGAGATCGGTATAGACGGATTCCGTTGCGACGTAGCCGGAGAAGTGCCTACGGACTTCTGGAACGATGCTATGGCTGAGCTTCGTCAGACCCACCCCGACATGTTCACCCTTGCCGAGGATGAAGACAAAGCCTACGAATTATGCGAATCGGCATTCGACATGTACTACGGCTGGACGTTGCATCACTTGATCAACGGCGTGGCGCAAGGCACGAACAGCGTACAGGATCTGTGGGACTATTTCGCCAAGGCAGACACCACGGTTGAGGATTATGCTATCCGCATGAACTTCATCAGCAACCACGACGAGAACTCATGGTCGGGCGACGAATACGAGCGTCTGAAAAGCAAGGAGGCTGTTTGGGCAATGACAGCGTTCACCTACGTTATCCCCGGAATGCCGCTGATCTACACCGGTCAGGAGTATGGCAACCACCACCGTTTGGCGTTCTTTGAGAAAGACTGCATCGACCGCGATGAGAATTGTTGGATGCGCCCGCTGTACAAAGTGCTGAATTATACCCGCAAAACCAACCCTGTACTCTACTCGCCCGAACTCGGTGCGAAGATGATTCGCCTGCAGACAAATAATGATAAGGTATTCGCGTGCGTGCGCGAGGCGTACGTGCCCGGGCGCAAACTCACCAACACGGTTGTCGCATTCATCAATATGAGCAATGAGCCCCAAGACGTAACCATTGACATGGATAAGTATGTAGATGACTACTTCGATCTTGACGGCAATATGGTTACATTGGAATACCAACATGCTCGCCTTCTTGAGCCATGGCAATTCATTATCCTGACAGATATGGATTAAAGATATCAGATATCAGAAGTCAGATATCAAAAAAAGGCTGCCACATTCAGTGACAGCCTTTTTTCACTTTTCTACTCTTTGGATTCAGGGGCATTTACTACTCCTTGTGTGTCAGTCTTCTTCTTACGCGGCTGACGGGTTCGTTTAGGCTTGGCAGCCTTCTGTTCGGCAGGTTGTTCTGCATGTTGCTCTACAGCCTTGGGTTCAACCTGTGCTTCTACCTTCTTCTCGCCAATATTGGCTTCGACCTTCTTTTTGCGCGGGGCGCGTTTGGCTTTGGGCTTTGCCTCGGGTTTCTGCTCGCCAAGGTTGGCTTCGCTCTTGGGCTGTGGTGCAGCCTTGGGTTGTTCAACCTTCTTCGGTTCAGCTTTCGGTTGCTCTGCTTTCGGTTGCTCAACTACCTCAGGAGCAGGCGGTACAGGTTTGGCTGCTTTCTTGCGCGGAGCGCGTTTGGCTTTGGGCTTGGTTTCCGCCTTAACCTCCGCTACCGGTTCTTTCGGTTTGGGCTGTTCAACCTTTGGTTGCTCTACTTTGGGTTGTTCAACCTTTTTCGGCTCTTCCTTCGGCTGTGGCTTCGGTTGCGGTTGTGCAGGTTTCTGCTTGGGCTGTTGCTTAGGTTGCTGTTGGGGCTGAGGGTTGGTATCGGCACGCAGGGCGCGCTCGATCTTGTCATCACCACTCTGCTCGGCTTGCGGACGACTAAGCTCCATATTCTTGGCATTGTAGAAGTGATACTCCAACATGCCCAAACCTTGATTTTCCTGCAGGCTGATGCCGTAACGCCACCACCAACGCAGGCGGAGGCTCAGCAGACCTTTGGTTGCGTATGCATAGATGTACGGATGTACATGCAGACGCATGCCTTTGCCATACTGGCGGTACATCAGGTCAATCTCTTGCTCCAGTTGTTCGGTAAAATTGATAGAACTCTGAATACGTCCCTTGCCGTGACAGGTCGGACAAACTTCCGTTACATCCATCTCTACGGCAGGTCGTACGCGCTGGCGGGTGATCTGCATCAGTCCGAACTTGCTGAGAGGCAGAATATTGTGGCGTGCACGATCGTGCGACATAAGCTTGCGCATGTAGTCGTACAGGTTCTGCTGATGGTCTTTGGAATCCATGTCGATAAAATCGACAATGATTATTCCGCCTATATCACGCAGACGCAGTTGGTGCACAATCTCCTCGGCAGCCAGCATGTTATAATGGAACGCATTTTCCTCCTGGTCGTCATAGACCTTCTTTGAGCCGCTGTTGACGTCGATCGAGAACAGAGCCTCAGTCTTGTCGATAATCAGATAACCTCCGTTCTTGAATCCGACGGTACGACCTAAGCCTGTCTTGAGTTGGCGGGTGATGTCGTAGTGGTCGAATATCGGCTGTGAGCCGTTGTAGAGTTTGACTATCTTGGCGCTATCGGGAGAGATGAGTTCCACATATTCTCTTACTTCGTCATACACCTCTGCTTCGTTAACCTGAATGGTATTGAACTCGGGTGAGAACAGGTCGCGGATGATTCCCGTTGTACGACCTATCTCCTCGCAGATCAGACTGACAGGCTGCTTGGTTTGCAGCAGGCGTAAGGCGTCTTCCCATTTCCGCACGAGGATGTTCAGCTCGGAGTCGAGATCTTCCATCTGCGCTCCCTCAGCTACGGTGCGAACGATTACTCCGTAACCTTGCGGACGAACCTGTTGCACCATCTTGCGCAGTTTGTTGCGCTCGCTGTCCCGGCGGATTTTGTTGCTAACCATCACCTTGTCGCCCATCGGCATGAGCACCATGTTCCGTCCGGCGAGAGAAATCTCGGCTGTCAGACGTGGACCTTTGGTATTGATGGGTTCTTTGGTGACTTGTACTAATAGTGTATCACCCACTTTGAGGTAGTCGGCTATCTGACCTTCCTTGCCGCACTCGGGTTGTTTCTCAATGCTGCGCATCGAGGGAATACGACGACGGTCGCTGACTGTACGGGTGATAAATTTCTGTAGAGTAAGAAAATTAGAACCTAAATCCAAGTAGTGTAGAAAAGCTTCTTTCTCATAACCTACATCCACGAATACTGCATTCAGCGCGGGCATTACTTTCTTTACTCGCCCGTAGTAGATATTGCCTACGGCAAAGGTATCTACATTACGTTTCTCGCGTCGGATCTCTTGAAGACGATCGTCTTCAGTCAGCGCGATAGCAATCTCATCGGGATGTACGTCGATAATCAATTCGCTTTTCATGATTTTCAGTACATCAAATTGTTTTGCGGGATTATTCCCTCAGGGCTAAACTGAATGCCCCGTTTTTACCTTGCAATGCCCCGCTACCGCTGTAGCAGGGCATTATCTTGCAAAGCTATTCGTCATTTACTTATGCTTATGACGATTCTTACGCAGACGTTTTTTACGTTTGTGCGTGGACATCTTGTGTCTCTTATGCTTCTTTCCGTTTGGCATAATTGTAAGATATTAAAGGGTTGATAATTTCAATTACTTTCTAACTTCTACTGCAAACTCGCGAGCCGGCTTGAATGCGGGAATCTTGTGCTCAGGAACAACGATCGAAGTGCTCTTCGTGATGTTACGGGCAATCTTCTCGGCGCGCACCTTGGTAACGAAACTACCGAAGCCGCGGAGATAAACGTTCTCACCAGCGGCAACATTCTTCTTGATGTCAGCCATTGCGCACTCGACTATGTTCAGGATAGTAGGCTTGTCATAGCCGGTCTCCATGGCAATCTGGTTAATTAATTCTGCTTTTGTCATAATTGTTTTGTTTTTATTTTATAATATTTTTTTCTCTAAATTGATCCTTTCACACCCAAAAAGCGCGAAATGGATTGCAAAGTTACAAAAAATATTTGATTTTCAAAAGAAAAAGTGAAAAAAAATTCATTTTTTCGTTTTTTTTATGTATCTTTGCACCATTATTTTACAAAATAGGACTAAATATGTCACTTTCGTGTCAAAAATTTTATCAAATATTGTATAACTGGTACGAAATCAATCATCGAGTATTACCCTGGCGTGAGACAAGTGATCCGTATTTCATCTGGTTGTCGGAAATCATCCTACAGCAGACGCGTGTTGTGCAGGGTTTGGAATATTATCACCGTTTCGTTACCACCTACCCTACGGTTGAGTCTCTCGCCGCAGCGAATGAAGATGAGGTACTCAGGCTCTGGCAGGGCTTAGGCTACTATTCCCGCGCCCGTAACCTGCATAAAGCCGCCAAGATGATTGTGGATCAGCCATTCATGGCTGATTCCACAGCCCACTTCCCCGCCACCTTTAACGAACTCCGCGCCCTGCCCGGCATAGGTGACTATACTGCCGGAGCGATTGCTTCGTTTGCCTACGACCTGCCCTATCCGGCTTTGGACGGCAATGTGTATCGTGTGCTGGCGCGGTTGTACGATTGCGATGAAGCCTTCGACACTTCGGCAGGAAAGAAATATTTTCACAAGTTGGCGGAAGAGCTGCTTGATCGTGAGCACCCACGGCTGTTCAATTCTGCTATCATGGAGTTCGGCGCGCTGCATTGCCTGCCGCAGTCACCCGATTGCGCCAACTGCCCGATACAACAGTTCTGCAAGGGCTATGCTGCCGGCACAGCCGAGTTGCTGCCTGTGCGCAAACCTCGCCCCACACTCCGCGATCGATGGTTCTCCTATACAATATATATATATAAACGCGAAGCCATCAACAGCGAAGCTCACCAACACGTAGTAACCAACAGCGAAGCTTATACCTTGATTCATCAGCGAAAGGAGAAAGATATCTGGCAGCACTTGTACGAGTTTCCGCTCGTGGAGCACGCCACAGAAGCCGAGTGGCAGGAATATCACGAATCAAAAAGCAAAATGCAAAATGCAAAATGCAAAATTCTCTCGCCGATTACGCATATATTGAGTCATCAGCGCCTGCATGCACGGTTCTTTGTTGTGCCGGTTGAAGAACTGCCTGTGATTCCTGACACCCTCACCGTTGCATGGGAGACCTTGGACGATTATGCGCTTTCGCGGTTGACGCTTAAGGCATTAGAGGGTGTTTTCTGTTAAAAACGAATTTTTTCAAACATTTTTCGCCAAAATATTTGCAAAATTCAAAACTTTTTTGTATCTTTGCGCTTTCAACTGAAAAAATATTTTTGCATATAATATGGCACATAGCGTTGTGCCGCAATAGCGTAATAAATCCGACTTGGTTCCCTTGAAACCCTAGACAAGTTTACAAGAACCATTTAATCATTCAAGCCCGGTTTATGCACGCTCACGTGATAGCGTGAGTTTTCCGTGCGTAGATTTGAATGATTAAGGTAGTCTAGGACCTCAAGGAACCAAATCGAAGTGAGCGAAAGCCACGCTTTTGTTGTGTGCATTTATAACAGACAGAAAAACAATTATTAACAACAAAACATAAAGCCTTATGAAAAAAACGTTTACTTTGTTGATTGCCCTATTTGCATTGTGCGTCAGCACATGGGCAACACCTACCACGATTACGTGGAATGCAGAAAATGGACTAACCTCCATTGATCTCTCAGAGTACACCAACATTTCTTACAATGGTGGCTATGATTCTTACAATAATGGTACAAAAACCGCAATAATTGAAGGTGTCGCTGCAACTGTATCTGCTACAGCGGATGGATCGAGAGCAAGTTTTTATACCTATGAGAGCAACACAAGCATCAGTATGTCCAATGGCGGAACGCTCACATTCTATTCCGGATTGTATGAGATTCAAGGCATTGTTATCAATTATGATGGTGATAGTGGGTACGGAACTACAGAAAGTCCAACGGAATGGAATTCTATCGATGCTGCTCTGACTTGGACTAGGACAGGTAGTGCTACCCATTCGGTTGTTTTGGCAAATGCGTATGTTTCTAAGATTACCTCCATTGTATTTACCGTGGAAGCTATCCAGACTACATCCGTCAAATGGGTTCATACAGATGTTGAAACGATTTCTTTGTCTTGCAGCAGTGTAGATGAAGTCCAAACTTCGTCCGCAATAAGTGGTATTACCGCATCGTTAAAGCGAACGAGTTCCGGCGAGAACACTTACTGCCGATTTACTGATCGAGAGATTTGGATAAATGATTGCGGAGAAATTACATTCACATCCTCTGTCGGAGATATCGTTGGTATCGTGATTACGAGCGATCGTGTATTTACTACCACTTATAATCTTTCGACCGGTTGGGCATATAACGACGTAGATAACACCTTTACATGGATAGGTATACCTTCTGACGAAGTCATCCTCTCCGGAAGCATAGATTTCAAAGTTTTATCCATTGAGTTCACCTTAACTGATGGCGCTGCTCCTGTTGACCCGACTCCTACGACTACAACTATTGAGTGGGATAATACTGACTTAGACCATATAGGAATGGCATGCAACGATGCAAATGATGTTGTAATCGTGCCTGCTATTGACGGTATTTCCGCATCAATGACCAGGACAGTATCCGGTCAAAACACTTGCCGAATTTACGAAAACGAACTTTGGATTACTAAAAGTTGCGGATATCTAACGTTCTCATCCTCTGTTGGTGACATCTCTGGTATCGTCATAACGTATGATAAAACATGTCAATATTGTAGTCTTTCTGATCTCTCGACCGGTTGGACGGATAATAACACCGCCGGTACCATTACTTGGGCAGGTACCGCGGCTGAACAAGTTTCCATTACTGGAGATATATGCATCAAAATGACATCTATCGAGTTTACCATAGTCCCCAACTCGACTCCTGTTGATCCGACACCTTCTGGTCCAAGTATCATCTGGCAGGCACGACAAATAAACCTTGTAAACTTGTATTGCTACGACCAAAATGATAATCCAACCACACATGTTATCAAAAATATCATTACATCCTTAGAGAGAACAAGCAATGAAGGTGATTTCTGCGGATTCTGGAATGGAGGTATTGCTATCAGTAATAATGGAACTCTGACATTCAAATCCATTGTCGGAAACATCACGAAAATCGTTATCACATGCTCGTCTGTGGAGCATTCAGATGAACTTTCGACAGGTTGGACATATGATAGTGATGCACAGACCTTTACATGGGAAGGTACAGCCGATGAAGAGGTTTCCCTCTCCGGAAATGTATCTTGCTACATTACATCTATTGAGTTCTCCTACACCCCTGCCCCTGCTCCTCGTTTGGGTGAGCAATTCTCCGGCACATACTATCATTGGTACGAAATCACCGGTGCACACACAGCTAAAGTGCCGGCACAAAACATGTATGGTTCGCTGCATATCACAGAATATGAGGACTACGAAGGCGTAAGGTATTATATCACCGAGATAGATGATTATGCATTCTACGGTCAAGACGAACTACCCAATGCCTATATCGGAGAGAATATTGCGAAGATTGGCGCACACGCCTTTGATGGTTGCATCCGCATGGAAGAAATGATTATAAACAGCGAGGTGCTTGATACAATCGGCGAGGGAGCGTTTAAGGATTGCAAAATCATGGCTTACGTAGAATGCCATACTGAGCAACCTCCCGTACTCGGCAGCAACGCATTCAGCGGAGATAATTACTTGAATCACTTCTATGTGTATGAACATGTTGTAAATGCATATAAGGCTGCATCCGGTTGGAGCGCACTCTCAAGCAAGATCGGCGCTACGGGTACAATCCCAGCTGCCGGTGAGATATTCTTCTACCGCAATCAGATGACCAGAGGCTTATATGCCGTCACCGTAGGTGCAACTTATAGCGCCAACGGCGAGGCAAAAGTGATGCCATATAGTGGGGAGGTACGTTCGTTCTATCCTATTGAGTACGAAGGCACACTGGTTATCTCCGAGGAAGTAACATATATGCAAAAACAATATTCTATCACCGGTATCGGAGCTAATGCCTACAAGGACAGCGCACGCATCAATGTGGTATTGATACCGGAAGCTATGAAGTCGATTGAATCCGGTGCGTTCCTGAACTGCACAGGCGTAAAGAATGTGATTTTCTTGTGGGATGATCCGACAACCGTCACATGGGCGGATGCTGATAAGGGTCTTGAGTTTGCAACAGCAGCCAGCGGTAACACCAAGATTATTGTTCCCAAAAACAGATTGACGGAATATCAAGCATGGGCTCCAGCATGGGCAAGTTGTATGATTGCGGGTGAAGTTGAAGATGTTACAGCAACAGCCGATCCCAAGCATTCATCAAGGTTCTACCGTACCTTCTACGATAGCACGACTGACTATATGATGCCGCCGAGTGTTTGGGCACATGTGGGATATATATCGGGTGACCAATTCATCCTACATCCTATAGCATACGACGGACAGATTCTACCAAAGGGAACGCCTGTTGTCCTCGAATCGGAAACGCCTGAATACCGCTTGATTGCTGTTGAAGGTGATGCTCCAGCTTATACCGGTCAGAACGCCCTTCGCGGTACGGATGTAAGTTTCCCGAGAAGTGATCTTGGAGCTGACGCCGACTATGTTTATGTGCTTGGAAAGCAAGCCACTATCGGAGGCGACCTCAAAGAAGGTATGGGTCTGTACCACTATACAGGTACGAACTTAGGTGAACACAAAGCATATATGATTATTCCTCCCGGACATGCTCCTGCACGCTTCCTCTTCCGTCATGAAGATACGGCTACAAGCTTTGAGAATGCACAAAAGGACAATGATCTCTGCACAAAGATCCTGCGCGAGGGACAACTCATCATCATCCGTGATGGTAAGCAGTATAATGCACAAGGTATAATCATTAAATAAGGAGGACGCAACTATGAAAAAAACTATGTATATACAGCCCTCTGTTGAGGTATCGGAATTGATGATGGTTCACACGCTCTGCGTAAGTGAACCAAGTGGCGGCGGCTCGTTGGGCATTATCCCCGACGGAGATACGGACGAGCAACTGTAACAGTTGTCCCCCACATTGCTCACAACCAACAGAGAGCGTGCCAAACGGTACGCTCTCTGTTGGTTCAAAAGATGATGATTTCGTAACAAATTTACAATTTCTGTTACTTTTTTCCCATTGGATTTGCATATTTCATTTTTTTTTTGTAACTTTGCGTCGATTTTCAACCAGAGTGCATGTAAAAACAAAAAAGGCTACTTTAGTCTATAAATGCATAGACATTATGATCAATTCCGATTTTTGGAAACATATAGATACGATTATTGCCCAAGGTTTCAACGCTGACGGGCTAAAACAATTGGAACAATATGCAGAATTCTTTATCTCAAGGCGGCTTGTTTATAAACGATTTTCACCGCTCGAACAGTATGGCTGCGCAGAGGGAGGTAGCAATCATGTTATTGCATCCTTACTCGCGGGAGCAAGTATTGACCCAAGTAGCCTCGCTGCGCCGGAAGGCAGTTTCCAAAGAGAACGCGAATGCGCAGAGACGCAGGGCACTCGTATAGAGCATTGGGCGAAAGCCGTCGGTTGTTGGATGGACAATGCGGACACTCAATTACCCACCCTCTTGGGCGAACAGGTGGCAGAAGGCGGCGAAGCACATGTCTATTACAAAGGTAATACGCTTGTAAAGTCAATAGGTCTGGATTATTACATTCTGCCTATATTAGCTCTTGACCGAATAAGTCTTCACAATGCATATTTCCCTGAGACGCGCCTCAAGGTGCTTGGCTTTGGAAGAACGGGTGATGGTGCTTTTCAAGTAATCGTAGAACAACCGCACATCCAAGGCGAACAAATGACAGACGAGGAAATCCAACAATTCGCAGAAAAGATAGGTTTCCAACTCCGCAATCCACGCAACTGGACTTATACCACGCCGGAGATATATCTCAGCGACTTGCACGATGAGAACGTCATCAAGTCAGTTAACGGCAATGTTTTTGTTATCGATTGTGATATCCGCCTCAATACTCCCAACCTCAAACTCGGCGGTGTACGAGAACTGACGACAGAAGTAGAATTTGCATAAGATTTTATATAACCCACAACAACCAAGAGAGCGTGCCAAACGGTACGCTCTCTGTTGTTAAAATCACGGGATTTTCTAAATCACGGGATAATATATATATAATATATTATAGGTGCTGGTGGGATACGATATTCGCCCGATAACGGCTCGATATCGGCTCAACACCGGCTTTATTACACCAACTTCTTGTAGTGGATACGTTTGGGGGTGAGGGAATCTTCGCCGAGGCGGAGACGTTTGTTGGCTTCGTAGTCGCTGTAGTCGCCCTCAAACCAGAAGACCTTGCTGTCGCCCTCGAACGCGAGGATATGCGTGCAGATACGGTCGAGGAACCAACGGTCGTGCGAGATTACTACCGCACAGCCTGCGAAGTTCTCCAAGCCTTCCTCCAAGGCACGCAGGGTATTGACATCAATATCGTTCGTCGGCTCGTCGAGCAGCAACACGTTCGCTTCGCTCTTGAGCGTCAGGGCAAGATGCAGACGGTTACGCTCACCGCCGGACAACACGCCGCACTTCTTCTCTTGGTCTGCACCGGTAAAGTTAAAACGGCTCAGATAAGCGCGTGCGTTGACCTCACGACCACCCACGCGGATGAACTCAGTGCCGTTGGAGATGGTCTCATAGACGGTTTTGTTCGGGTCGATGTTCGAGTGCACCTGATCGACATAGCCGACCTTAACGGTCTCGCCAACCGTGAATGTGCCTTTGTCGGGTTTCTCCATGCCCATGATCATGCGGAACAGCGTCGTCTTACCCGCGCCGTTCGGGCCAATGATGCCTACGATGCCGTTAGGCGGAAGCATGAAGTTCAGATCTTCCATCAGCAGTTTGTCGCCAAACGCCTTGCTGACGCCCTCGGCATTGATGACCTTGTTGCCCAGACGCGGACCATTGGGGATAAATATCTCGAGTTTCTCCTCACGCTCTTTCTGCTCCTCGTTGAGCATTCTATCGTACGCACCCAAACGGGCTTTGGACTTCGCCTGACGGGCTTTCGGTGCCATTCTCACCCACTCGAGCTCGCGCTCAAGGGTCTTGCGGCGTTTGCTGGCTTGCTTCTCTTCCATCGCCATGCGCGTAGTTTTCTGCTCCAGCCATGAGGAGTAGTTGCCCTTCCATGGGATTCCCTCACCACGGTCGAGTTCGAGGATCCAGCCGGCAACGTTGTCGAGGAAGTAACGGTCGTGGGTGATGCAGATCACTGTGCCGGGATATTGGTGAAGGTGTTGCTCCAACCAGTCAATACTCTCGGCATCGAGGTGGTTCGTCGGCTCGTCGAGCAGCAACACATCGGGTTGTTGCAGCAGCAGACGGCAGAGCGCCACACGACGACGTTCGCCACCGGAGAGGTGCTGTACATTCTCGTCATCAGCCGGACAACGCAGGGCATCCATCGCCCTGTCTAAGCGCTGGTCGATGTTCCATGCATCAGCGGCATCGAGTTTGTCCTGGAGTTCGGCTTGGCGTGCTAACAATTTGTCGAAATCCGCGTCCGGCTCAGCAAAAGCCATATTGATCTCGTCGTACTCGCGCAGCATATCCATGATCGGTTGCACACCTTCCTGAACGCACTCGCGAACGGTCTTCGTCGGGTCAAGTTGCGGGTCTTGCTCCAAGTAACCGACCGAGTATCCCGGCGAGAATACAACCTCGCCCTGGTAGTTCTTGTCGATACCGGCGATGATCTTGAGCAGCGTGGATTTACCAGCGCCGTTCAGACCGATGATACCGATCTTCGCCCCGTAGAAGAAGCTGAGGTAGATGTTGTTGAGAATACGTTTCTGGTTTTGCTGAATGGTTTTGCTCACGCCCACCATCGAAAAGATAATCTTCTTGTCGTCTGCCATAATATGATTTGTTATTTGTGATTTATGATTTGGTCATTGGACTTGCAAAGATACAAAAAATATTTGAATTATGCAAATAAAAATGCACGAGCAGGAACAATTTTTCAAAAAAATCACAAAACACTTGCAAATGTCAAAAATTTTTCGTAACTTTGCAAGCTCGTTCGGTAAATCGTGCTTCCTGATGTCGCGTCCTGCGACATTAAGCGCCCGATTACCTCCGCGCCTCCCCATTCGAGCATAGATCTTTGGGGACCCCGAAAGAAAATGATGAAAGACCTGTTTGACATATTCCGCACACGTGAAGCGGTGGAGGTGGAGGACTTGGCGGACTACCAAGTTATTCTGCTTGACACGGAGCAGCCAACGCAAGCCGCGATGGCTATTACTGCGCTCACACTCTATCAGTTAGAGCACGGCTATGACCGCGGACGATTCCAGATGTTGCTGTGGGCGATGAGCAAGCATTGCGCGAACGTAGTGCGTGCACGCGCTATAGTAGGACTGCTGTTGGTGTGCGCACGACTGAACGTGACCGACGAGTGGGCGCTGGAGCAGATGGCTGAGTTGCTGTCGTTTGAGAGCGAACTGGCGTTCGATGCGTGGGTGGCAATCTTGCAGACGGGCAAGCCGAAGGTGTATGACCCGAACTTGGAGATGGTCAAACCGATATACGGTATGCAGCCATTCACGAAAGCGCCGGAGTTGTTCTTCGAGCCGTTTGAGCGCGAGCAGCTGGGCGAGATGGATGAGTTTGAGTGGCGGCTGGCGGATATGTTCTTCGAGACGATGAACGTGTGCGACAGCGACAAATATGCGCTACTGGTGATACTTAAGCAGTATCTGCCGGTGATCGTAGAGCAACTGCGGGAACAAGAGATAGACCTCGAGCAACTGGAGTATGTGGATATCAACTTCCAGAAGATGATGATGATCAGCAACGGCAAGAACCAATTGCAGCGACGCGACGCCGAACTGACGGAGGTGGAGAACTACGTGCAGCAGTTATATAGATACATTCGGCTGTCACGGCACACGCCGCTCAGGCTGACGGAGAATCTGTCGGAGTTACGGAACACGATGATTGACAGGATGGTAGTCGTGGGAAAAGAGAAACGAGACGAAATAGAGAATATATGATACCTGTATTAGAAAATAGAAAGTGGAAGGTTGTTAAGTCGGAGAACATTCTGAAAATCAATGAATGGCTCAGCGTACGGCAAGAGACAGTCGAACTGCCTTCGGGACGACAAATACCTACGTGGTTTGTGCTGGAGTTTCCCGACTGGATCAACGTGATCGCCATCACCAAGGACGGGAAGTTCGTCATGGAAGATCAGTACCGCCACGCCTTGGGGCAGACCTGCTACGAGATTGTAGCCGGCGTGGTTGACCCGGGCGAGACACCGCTGCAAGCCGCACAACGCGAACTGAGCGAAGAAACCGGCTACGGCGGAGGAACATGGGAACTGTTTATGACGCTCTCCCCTAACCCGACGAACCATAACAACCTGAGTTACACCTTCCTCGCACGCGATGTGGAGAAGATCTGCGAGCAACACGAGGAAGCTACGGAGGATATCAACGTGCATGTGTTCACGCGGGATGAAGTGAAAGAGATACTGGAGAAAGGGATGATCATCCAGGCGCTACACGCTGCGCCGTTGTGGAAGTACTTTGCGCAAGAGGAAACTAGGAGCCTAGGACACTAGGAAATAGATAACTAATAAATCAACAAAATAAAATCATTATTACAATGAAACCATCACACATTGAGCATTTAGGAATTGCTGTTACCAGCATTGAGGAAGCTGCTCCCTTCTTCGAGTTTTTGTCAGGCGCACCCTGCTACAGCATTGAGGTAGTAGAGGATCAGAAAGTTCGCACGGCATTCTTTAAGGTCGGCGAGGTGAAGATCGAGCTGTTGGAGCCGACGTCGCCTGAGTCAACCATCGCGAAGTTCATCGAGAAGAACGGCGGTCGCGGCGGTGTACACCACGTAGCATTCAACGTTGACAGCGTAGCTGACGCACTGGCAGAGTGCGAGGCTGCAGGCATCCAACTCATCGACAAAGCTCCGAGAAAAGGCGCAGAGAACCTGATGATTGCGTTCTTGCATCCGAAGAGCACAAAAGGTGTACTCACCGAGTTGTGCCAGCAGCCGAAGTAATTTACCATTTGGTCATTTACCATTTGGTCATTTATTTGTTCATTTAGACATTTAAACATTTATGGATCAAGCTAAATTACAAAAACTGATTGACTCGCGTGCCAAGGCGAATGCCGGCGGAGGCGAGGCTGCTGTGGAGAAACACCACGCCAAAGGCAGTTTCACCGCGCGCGAGCGTATTAATATGTTGTTAGACCCGAACTCCTTTGAGGAGGTGGATATGTTCCTCACCCACCGTTGCACAGACTTCGGTATGGAGAAGAAAGTATTCCTCGGCGACGGTGTTGCCTGCGGTTCGGGTACGATTGACGGCCGTCTGGTGTTTGTGTTTGCACAGGACGCTACAGTTATCGGCGGTTCGCTGAGTGAAACGATGGCACAGAAGATCTGCCACGTGATGGATCTCGCCATGAAACTCGGTGCTCCTATCATCGGTTTGAACGATTCGGGCGGTGCCCGTATTCAGGAAGGTGCATGCGCACTGGCAGGTTACGCCGAGATCTTCGAGCGTAATATCCTTGCTTCGGGCGTTGTTCCGCAGATCAGTGTTATCTTCGGTCCGTGCGCCGGCGGTGCGGTTTACTCCCCTGCCCTGACAGACTTCATCATGATGACCGAGCAGAACTCGTACATGTTCATCACCGGTCCGAAGGTAGTGAAGAGCGTGACAGGTGAGGATGTGACGGTTGAGCAGCTTGGCGGCGCCAAGGTTCATGCTACCAAGTCGGGCGTAACGCATTTCGTTGCCGCAACCGAGGAGGAGGCAATTGCCGAGGTTCGTCGTCTCGTTTCGTTCATCCCGCAGAACAATATGGAGGAAGCTCCGCTTATGGAGTGCTCCGACGATCCTACGCGCGTAGATGACGAACTGAACGAGATTGTTCCGGACGATCCGAATAAACCCTACAACATGAAGGACATCATCAACAAGATTGTTGATAACGGCGACTTCATGGAGGTTCACAAGGACTACGCCAAGAATGTCATCTGCGGTTTTGCACGTTTCAACGGTCGTTCGACAGGTATCATCGCCAACCAGCCGAGCTGGCTTGCCGGTGTGCTTGACTGCGACGCCAGCCGCAAAGCTGCACGTTTCGTACGTTTCTGCGACGCATTCAATATCCAGATTCTGACTTTGGTTGATGTTCCGGGCTTCCTGTGCGGTACAGGTCAGGAGTACGCAGGTATCATCGACCACGGAGCAAAACTGATGTTCGCTTACGGCGAAGCTACTGTGCCTAAGGTAACTATCACCGTTCGTAAGAGCTACGGCGGAAGCCATATTGTGATGAGCTGCAAGCAACTACGTGGCGATATGTGCTACGCATGGCCGAATGCAGAGATTGCCGTAATGGGTGCGAGCGGTGCAGTAGGTGTGCTGCAAGCCAAGGCGATCAAGGCTATCGAAGACCCGGCAGAGAAGAAAGCGTTCATCGCTGAGAAGGAAGCCGAGTACAAAGATAAGTTCGCTTCGCCCTACCAGGCTGCTAACCGCGGATATATCGACGACGTTATTGAGCCGCGTAACACCCGTGCACGTATCATTCGTGCGTTCGAGATGTTGCAGACCAAGCGTCTGACCAACCCGCTGAAGAAGCACAGCAATATACCATTGTAATTTGTGATTTGTAATTTGTAATTTTAAAATTTAGATTACTATGGCATTACTTGCAATCACCGCAGACACATGGATTGTTACCGGCTTAGGCTTCGGTATCGTGTTGTTGCTGTTGTTCTGCCTTGTGTTCATCCTGAACTTCTTCGGATGGAGCATGCAGAAAATAGTAGCACCGCGTGAGCCGAAAGCAGCCGAAGAGCCAAAAGCCAAGAGCCAAGAGCCAAGAGCTAAAGGTGCTCCTTCGGATGCAGAGAAAGCCGCGATAGCCATGGCTCTGTATAAGGCACACAACGATGACGAACTTGCCGCCGTTGCCTACGCGCTCTATCTCGCGCACAGCGAGCACGATATACCCAACTCCGTGCTCAATCTCAAACGTCGCGCGACATCTTGGAATGATAAATCAATTGGTATGAACAACGTGGGATTCTGATCCCCGAAGCAGCAGCCATGCTTGGCTGCTCAAAAAATAACAAATAACAACATGAAAGAATTCACATTCAAAATCAACGGTGCTGAGTACAAGTGCGCCGTAGAAGAAATCGAAGCCGGCAAAACGAACGTAACCGTTAACGGCAATGTATATACAGTTGAAACCGAAGCACCTGCTGCTCCGGCTCCCAAACCTGCTGCTGCACCCAAGGCAGAAGCACCCAAACCCGCTCCCGCACCTGCAGCTGCTCCGGCTCCGAAAGTTGAAGCCCCGAAAGCTGCTCCCACTGCCGGCGTACAAGTTAAGAGCCCGCTGCCCGGATCGATCATTAAGGTGCTGGTAAGCGAAGGTCAGGCTGTTAAGAAAGGCGACACGCTGCTTACTCTCGAGTCCATGAAGATGGAGAACCCCGTACTTGCCGAGCAAGACGGTACGGTTAAGCAGATTGCCGTTACTCCCGGCCAAAACGTTATGCAGGATGATCTGCTGATCGTTTTGGGATAAATGACAAATTACAAATGACAACCCACAAATAAAAATCCTATGAACATCATAGAATTTTTCCAAGGCATGGGCTTCATGCAGATCACGTGGCAACAGCTGGCAATGCTGTTCATATCGTTCTTTCTGCTCTACCTTGCCATCAAAAAACAATACGAGCCGTTGTTGCTGCTGCCGATAGCGTTCGGTATGCTGCTCACCAACTTGCCGGGTGCGAACATGTTCCACCAGGAGTTGTGGTCGGCTTTCCTTGACCCGAGTAGCCCCGCATACCACTCCTACGGAGCCATCCTGAAGGAAGGCGGATTGTTGGATGTGCTGTATATCGGTGTGAAAGCAGGTGTCTATCCCTGCCTGATCTTCATCGGCGTAGGTGCGATGACGGATTTCGGTCCGCTGATTGCCAACCCGAAAGCTTTGCTTTTAGGTGCGGCAGCACAGATCGGTATCTTCATCACGTTCCTCTGCGCCAATGCTATGGGTTTCACGCCTGCCGAAGCCGGTTCAATCGGTATCATCGGCGGTGCTGACGGTCCGACGAGTATCTTCCTGACAAGCAAGCTCGCTCCGCACCTGTTAGGCCCGATTGCCATTGCTGCCTACAGTTACATGGCACTCGTTCCCGTTATTCAGCCGCCGATTATGCGTGCGCTGACTACCAAGAAAGAGCGCGCCATCAAGATGGGGCAACTGCGTCCGGTAAGCAAGACGGAGAAGATCATCTTCCCTGTACTTGTCACCACGATTGTGGCACTCATCCTCCCCGATGCAGCTCCGCTGATCGGCTGCCTGATGCTCGGAAACCTGATGAAGGAGTGCGGCGTGGTAGAGCGCTTGAACAAGACGGCTCAGAACGAACTGATGAACATCGTGGTTATTTTCCTCGGTTTGTCGGTTGGTGCTACGGCTACCGGCGATTCGTTCCTGAACGCCAAGACCCTGATGATCCTGGCCATGGGTATCGTTGCCTTTGGTTTAGGTAGTGGCGGCGGTGTGCTGCTGGCTAAGTTCATGAACTTGTTCCTCAAGGAGAAGATCAACCCGCTGATCGGTTCGGCAGGTGTGAGCGCAGTGCCTATGGCAGCCCGCGTCAGCCAGACTGTAGGTCAAGAAGAGAATCCGGGCAACTTCCTGCTGATGCACGCTATGGGACCGAATGTCGCCGGCGTGATCGGTTCGGCTGTTGCCGCAGGTATCCTGCTTACAATGCTCGGATAAACGGCTAATAGACAAGCACTTTACTTGTTCCGACCAGGTACAAACCGCATGGCAGATTGCTGATGCGGTTTGTTGTTGTATGTAGGGTGACGGTGCGAATCAACGTGCCGGTAGCGGCATAAATAGCTATCGTCTCGCCCACCATCTGCTGCGGGGCGATGATGACCAGTTCGCCATTGCCGGATAACAGGCGCAAACCTGATTCGGTCAGAGCGTCCACAGCCGTACTCTGTTCGCATAGCGCAGTGATGAGCGTAGTGGGTTGGATAGAACCTTTGTTTGCGCCGGTGTAGAGGTATTGATTGCGGAACTTGAGATCTTGCGTCTGATTGCCGCTACCGTCGTTCCAGATGATCATCCAACTGTTGTCAATCTCTTTGGCATCGTCGGGCACAACGAACTTATAGGTATCATTGCCCAGCGCTGTAGCCTTCTTTCCCGGCCATCCGCCGCAGACCTGCACGGTACTGCCCGTGCCGGTGTGCCAGATGTAGCAGTTGATAGCATTGCCGAAATCGCTTGACTTGGTGAAGAACACCGCGCGTTCGTCGGCATCGGTCAGACAAGGATCAATGGGTTCGGTCACCTCACCACTGCCCGGGTTAGAAGGATCGTCGGTTAGTTCCATCTCCGTGCCGTCCCATACGGGGTCAGGAATGTTCTTTGCCGAGGTGGTGTAGATATACTTGCCGTCGTCACCTATCTTGCCGGGCGCAGGCGTTTTGTCGGTAGAGAGAACATACACGCGCAGGTTTCCCTTGCCGGAGCAGCTGACTGACAGTTTGCCGTCGGTGACGGTCTTGGTGTCGCCCGTGACGCAGTCAGTATATGTGCCGTTGAGGATGCCGGTGAACGTGCCGTTGCCACTGATGCAGACGAGAGCATAACTATCCGTCGAATCATCAGTGTAGCGCCGCTTGAACGCAAACGAACCCGAGCAGCCGTCCACGGAATACTGCCCTTTGCGCAGTGCGGGCACAGCCATGCGGATCAAGCTCAGGCGCTGAATATGTTGCGCCAACGGATGCGAGAGAGAAGTAGCAAGATTGCCCGTTGCGTCGGAATATTCTGCAAAGTCGGTGGTGGTAATGTCACCCTTGATATATCCGCCAAAATACGCTCTGCCGGAGTTCTGCAGGGCGATGTTCGTGCCCTCGTCGATGCGTTTGCCTTTCTGGAACTCCACTTCCGAGCCGTAGAACAAACAGGGGATACCACGGTGGGTGAACATCAGTGAGAGATTCTCCGCCCATGTACTCTGGGGTTTGGAGAACCGGTTGAACTGCACCTCGTCGGGAGCATAGTCATGGGAATCGACATAGACAACGTTCCATGTGGCGTCGTTGTAATACTTGTCGTTCGAGGGTTTGGCTATGTTCCATGCGCCGGAAGCGCTGGCGAAGTTCCAATGCTCTGTGAAGTCAATCACATGCAATCCCGACGCTTGCGCATAGTCGGGCGTATGGTAGTCGTTGCCGCTAAGCAGGGCGTTGGTGGAGGTTGGTTGACCACTGAGCCCGCCAAAATCGTCATCCGCCTGTTGCCAGCACGACTGCCAGTTGGTGTGCGAGGTACAAGTCGAACCTTCCATCTCTACGAGGTTATCCCACGACGCAGGCTCGACATCCCATGCATAACTCTTCGACTCCGCCCATGTGTAGTAGAACGGCGAGAGGTTAGCATGTTCGCGGTAAAGAATACTGCTGTAGCGCGCACACACCTCGGCAAACATATAGAACGGCGTGCCGCCGCGTTTGTCTTTCGCAGCCTCGCCTGCGGCTATGAATGCCGGAATAAAGGCGTTGTTGAATGACAGACGGGGAATATGTCCGCCGGTGTCGATGCGGAAGCCGTCCACGCCCATGTTGATGAACGTGGTGTAACATTGGATGAGGTAGTTATATACGGCAGGATTCTCGGTATTCAGATCCACACAATCGCCTGCTATCTGCGCAAACCAGCGGTTCGGCTCATCCCAGTTGAAGTTGCCGTAGTGATGCCAATAGTTGTGGGTGTCGTAGTTGACGCCTGTGGTGTTCTTCATCTGCGAGAGGCGTGCGGAGTACTGCTGCGATCCGGCAAGTGAAGCATAATTGTCCGGCAGTCTGCCGCCTTCGGAAATTGTATAAGGGATCATGCAGTCTTCTTGTGACGACTGATCGGCATCCCAATTACGGGTGAAGAGTTTGCACAGGTTTTCCTCGCCGAAGTTGCCCGTGTGGTTGAGCACAATATCAAGGATGATCTTCATGCCGCGACGGTGTGCCTCGTCAATCACCGTCTGAAAACTCACGCCTTCGGACTCATGGCGGTGATCCACCTTAGAGAAGTTCGAAGCATGGTAGCCATGGTAGTCATAGCCCGAAGCATTCTCGACGATGGGCGTGATCCAGATAGCAGTGAATCCCAAGGCTTTGATGTAATCCATCTTCTCTATCAGTCCCTTGAAATCCCCACGCCAGGCAGGATCACCGGCGTTCTTCGACTGATTGTCCCAACACTGGGTATTGTTCGACGGATCACCGTCGTAGAACCGCGTAGGCAGCAGGAAATAGATCTGTTCATCGCGGAAATCCGTACGCGAGGGATAATAGGTCACAGCACTGATCAGAGTTGCTAAAAGCAGGGTGATGGAACAAACGAGAATTCTTTTCATGGCGTGGAATATTTGAAATTCAAGGCAAAAGTACAAAAAATTATTGGTATTTGCAAATTAAATGACAAAAAATTTGCAAATGTCATTTTTTTTTTGTAATTTTGTAGCGATTTTGTGTGCGCGTGTGCAAACGCGTGCGAAAATAGTGTAGATATATCGATCGAAGTAAGTCGGTACAGTCCATGAAAAAGAGTGAATTCACAGCAGCCGAACAGGCGATGATTGAGCAGGAGTTTGCCTCGCTGCTGGATGCGTATGCGCATACGAATCATCGTCAGCACGTGGAGCGCATTGAGCAGGCGTTTCGCTTTGCGAACAAGGCGCACTACGGTGTGCGTCGGTTAAGCGGTGAGCCGTATATCATGCACCCTCTGGCTGTGGCGAAGATCGTGGTGAGCGAGATCGGTCTTGGCAGTACGTCGATTAGTGCAGCGCTGCTGCACGACGTGGTGGAAGACACCGATTATACCGTTGAGGACATTGACAACCTGTTTGGCGCTAAGATTGCGCAGATCGTTGACGGCCTGACTAAGATCTCCGGCGGCGTGTTTGGCGACAAAGCCTCGGAGCAGGCAGAGAACTTCAGAAAACTGCTGCTGACGATGAGCGACGATATACGCGTAGTGCTCATCAAGATTGCCGACCGTCTGCACAACATGCGTACACTGGAGTCGCAGCCGAAAGAAAAGCAGTATAAGATTGCCGGCGAGACACAATATATCTACGCCCCGCTGGCGCACCGACTCGGCTTAGGCTCCATCAAGAGCGAACTGGAGAACCTCGCTTTCCAATACGAGCATCCTGACTCCTACGAACTGATTAAGGCTCGTGTGGCAGCCGACCAGATGACGCGTATGGAGGACTTTGAAAAGTTTGCCGAGCCGATCCGCAAGAAGCTCAAATCATTGGGCTACGAATTCGACCTGACGGCACGTATCAAATCGCCCTACTCCATTTGGCGAAAGATGAACATGAAGCATGTGGAGTTCGACGAGATTTATGACCTGTTGGCTGTGCGTATCGTATTTACGCCGAACAAGACGTTCAGCGAGAAAGACCAGTGCTGGATGATCTACTCGGCGATAACGGAGATCTATCGTCCCCATCCTGAGCGCATACGGGACTGGATATCCACGCCGAAAGCTAACGGCTACGAGGCGTTGCATGTGACCGTAATGGGGCAAAACGGCGAGTGGGTGGAGATACAGATCCGCACGCGCCGCATGCACGAGTTGGCAGAACAAGGTCTGGCGGCACACTGGAAGTACAAAAACGGTGTGATCGAGGAAACGGAGCTCGATAAGTGGCTGCGCGACATCAAAGAAGTGCTGAAGAGCGATTCGCCGGACGCGATGGCGTTCCTTGATACATTTAAGTTGAACCTGTTCGCGAAAGAGGTGTTTGTGTTTACGCCCAGCGGCGAGATACAGACCCTGCCTCAAGGCGCCACAGTGCTCGACCTCGCATACCAACTGCACAGCGAACTGGGCGATCATTGTATCGGTGCGAAGGTTAACCACTCGCTCAAGAGCAGTGATTATATCCTGCATGCCGGCGACCAAGTGGAGATCCTGACGGCACAGCAGCAAGTGCCTCAACCCGAGTGGCTGAACTATGTAGTCACCGCCAAGGCACTCTCGGCACTGAACTCCTATTTCCGCAAGCAGGAACGTCAGCAGGAGAAGATTGGCGAGCGTCGGCTGGAAGATGCGCTGCGTTCACTGGGAATACCCGAAGCACAGTTCGACGGAGCCATCCAACGGTTGCTGGCATATCACCATCTGACCAAACGCGCTGAATTGTTCCGGCAGATAGGTTTGGATGCCATCAAGTTAGAAGGCATAAAAGACATCATCGACCCCAAGCAAAGTCTGTGGTCACGATTGCGTCCGTGGAAGTCGAGTAGCGATGAGAAGTCAGCAGTCAGCGGTCAGCAATCAGACGTCAGCTATCAGGTTCCGAAAGACAAGTCACGGCACAATCTGGTTCTAACCGACGAGAACGTCAAGGATGTGATCCTCGAAGACTGCTGCAAACCTATCCCGGGCGACGAGGCGATAGCATTCAAGGACTCGACGGGCAAGATGCATGTGCACTACATGAACTGCCCGATAGCCGAGCGACTGAAAGCCAGCTATGGCAAGTCGATTTACTCCGTAACATGGGATACCCACCGGTTGAATCAGTATAAGGAAAAACTGGAGATAGAGGGTATAGACCAGTTCGGATTGTTGGTGGAGTTGCTGCGCGTGATAACCGAGAACTTCCACATCAATGTAAGCGAACTGCACATCAAAGCCAACAGCGGCGTATTCAGTGCACGAATCATATTGTACGTATATGACAAAGCAGAGTTGTACGAACTGATGGATTCGCTCAAGAAGATGCATAATATTCAATCTGTAAAACGTGTTTTCGATTAGACAAAAGACGAAAGACAAAAGACAAAAGAATATATACTAATGATTAATCATAACAAAATGAAAAAGGTATTTGTAAGTATGGCGATGGCTCTGGTAGCCGTAGCTATGATGGCACAACAACCTGTCATCACATTTGAAAGAACAGACCACGACTTTGGTAAGATCAACGAGGCCGATGGTAAAGTAACAACAATCTTCACCTTCAAGAACGAGGGCATGGAGCCACTGGTGCTCTCCAATGTTCGTGCCAGTTGCGGTTGCACCACTCCCAAGTGGCCGCGCGAGCCGATTGAGCCCGGTCAGACAGGCGAGATAACCGTAACATATAACCCCAACGGTCGTCCGGGACGATTCACCAAGACCGTTACCATCACCTCCAACGCCACAGAGCCGACAACGCGTGTGACCATCAAAGGTGAGGTAATCCCGAAGCCCGCCAAACCGGTGGACAACTATCCCGTGAAGATGGGCGAGTTGAGCCTTAAGAGCCGCGAAGTAAACTTCGGCAAGGTTAACGACCACATCACCAAGACCTTTGAGATCGAGTATGCTAACCAGACCGACCACGAGATAACCGTTGCTATCCTGCCCGCAAGAGGTCAGGAGAAGTACCTTGACGCTGTGGTTACACTTGCTAACGTCAAAGCCAACGAGACCGGTAAGGTGCAGATTGCCTTGACGACGGAGAATGCCGGTGTGTATGGACCTGTTGAGGGTTCGTTCCTGATCGTAGTGAACGGCAAGCAGGAGAATAGCGATAATTTCAAGATTATTGCTACGGCTGAGGTAGAGGAAGACTTCTCGAAACTGACACCGGAAGATCACCGCAACGCACCTATTCTGGATGTAGCAGCTACCGTGAACATGGGAGCTATCGCAGCAGGCAAAGCAGCCAAGCGCACCGTCAATGTGACAAACGTTGGTGCTGACCCGTTGAAGATCCGCCGCGTGCTGAACAACAGCAAGGAACTGAAAGCTACCATCAGCAAGACTGAACTGAAGAATGGCAAGAGTGCACAACTCAAGTTCGAAGTAGCAGGCGCTGGTCTGGAGAAGGGCGCATACAGCCGCCAAATCACACTCATCACCAACGATCCCGCTAAGCCGAAGTTCGTGGTGACTGTTAATTGGACAGTTGAATAATATGGAACATCCGGAGAATAGTGAAGACTACAAAGGTCTGCAGGTGAACGAGGGCGTGGTGCCACTGCCATCGGTGAACCCGTATGCTACCTTCCGCCGTAAGAAACGTACGTTGACGGTGGATGAGTACGTTGCGGGTATCCGTAGCGGGAACATCTCCATCCTCGGTCAAGCCGTAACGCTGGTGGAGAGCAGTCTGCCCTCTGACCAAGCGATAGCGCAGAAGGTGATAGAAGCCTGTCTTCCCTACTCCGGCAACTCCATCCGCGTGGGTATAACCGGCGTGCCCGGAGCAGGGAAATCGACCTTCATCGAGGCGCTGGGTACGCAACTATGCAAGAAAGGCAGCCATCTGGCTGTACTGGCTATCGACCCATCGTCGGAGCGATCGAAAGGCAGTATATTGGGCGATAAGACAAGGATGAACGAACTGTCAACAGCGGCAAACGCGTTCATCCGCCCCAGCCCGTCAGCAGGCTCACTTGGCGGAGTAGCAAGAAAAACGAGAGAGACCATCGTGCTCTGCGAAGCCGCAGGGTTTGACACTATACTCGTTGAGACCGTAGGCGTCGGGCAATCGGAAACAGCCGCACATTCAATGGTGGACTTCTTCCTGCTGCTGCAAGTGACCGGCACAGGTGACGAACTGCAAGGCATCAAACGAGGCATCATGGAGATGGCGGATGGTATAGCAATCAACAAGTGCGACGGTAATAATATAGAACGCGCACGCGCCGCACGCGTAAGCTTCAAAAATGCACTGGCACTCTTCCCGCCGACCGAAAGCGGCTGGAAACCCTACGCAGAAACCTGTTCGTCGATTGACAGCACAGGCATTGATGAGGTGTGGAAGATGATAACCGACTATATAGCCTTTACGCAAAAATCCGGTTACTTCGACTACAAACGCAGCCAGCAAGCCAAATACTGGATGTACGAAACGATCCATCAGTCGCTGTTGGACAGTTTCTACCACAACGAAGAGATTGAACAACTGATCCCGCAATACGAACAACGGATATTGAACAATGAGATAAGCAGTTTCATCGCTGCACACGAATTGTTGAACAAGTTCAACAGTTTGAAGGTTTGATAGTTTGAATGTTAGATGGCACAAAACGCAACAAATAAGAAGAGCAAGAGCGAGCTCCCCAAGCCGGGTGCAGATTCGTTAGGCAAGATGCCGCCGCAAGCCCCCGAACTGGAGGAGGCTGTGCTGGGCGCTATCATGATTGAGAAGGATGCCTACCCCACGGTAGCCGACCTGCTGCAACCGCGCTCGTTCTACAACGACCAGCACCGACTCATCTACGAGGCTATACAAGCCCTCGCAGCAACCGACCAGCCTATAGATACGCTGACCGTAGCCGAGAAACTCAAGCAACAAGGCAAACTCGTAGAAGCCGGAGGCATAACCAAACTCGCCGACCTGACGAACAAGATTGCCTCAACGGCGCACCTACGCTATCACGCGCAGATTGTGGCGCAGAAAGCTACTGCACGTGAACTTATCGCGCTGTCGAGCCAAATAAGTGAACAGGCATATAGCGAATCGCAGGACGTAGCTGACCTGATGTCGTTTGCCGAAGCAGGCGTGTTCGACATATCGCAACGGCAGATGAAACGTGACGTCACGCAGATCGACCCCGTTATCACCGAGGCGTTTGCGCGAATGCACAAGGCAGCTGAGAACGAAGGAAACATCAGCGGTACACCATCCGGCTTCACTGAACTTGACAAGATGACTTCCGGCTGGCAGAAATCCGACCTGATCATCCTCGCCGCTCGTCCGGCTATGGGTAAGACAGCCTTCGTGCTGTCGATGGTTCGAAATATCGCCGTTGATTACAAACGTCCGGTAGCGATGTTCTCACTGGAAATGTCGAACGTTCAGTTAGGCAATCGTCTGATAATGAACGTGTGCGAGATGGAAGGTGAGAAGATCAAAAACGGTAAGTTCACGCCGCAGGAGTGGCAACAACTGGATACCCGCGTCACAGCCCTCAGAGGCGCACCGATCTACCTTGACGACACTCCGTCGCTCTCGGTATTCGAGTTGCGTAGCAAAGCCCGCAAACTCAAGCGCGAACATGACATCCAACTCATCATCATCGACTACCTGCAACTGATGAATGCCTCAGGAATGAACTTCGGCAGCCGTGAGCAGGAGGTTAGTATCATTTCGCGTAACCTGAAAGCACTGGCGAAAGAACTGGATATACCTATCATCGCCCTATCACAGCTCAACCGTAACCTCGAGTCGCGCGGTAATGGAAAGAATGACAACTCCGTGGATGGCAAAGCCCCGCAACTATCCGATCTGCGTGAATCCGGTGCGATAGAGCAAGACGCGGATATGGTGCTGTTTATCCACCGACCGGAATACTTCCGCATCTACACCGACACCAACGGCAACGACCTGCGCGGCATGGCTAAGATCATCATCGCCAAACATCGTAACGGTGCCATCGGAGATATAACGCTACGATTCCGTGCACAGTTTGCGAAATTCCAGAATGTCGATGAGACCGAAGAGCCACTCGCTCCGCTGCCCACAGCCGACAACGCACCGCAATATATCAGCACATCCTCAAAGATGAATGCAATGAGCATCGCGGATGACGACGGAATTAGCACCAACGAACCCGCACCGTTCTAACAAAACGTACAGGATAATCGGGGGCAAGTCGGGGTTTTATCGATGGAATATCGAGGGAATATCGAGGGAATATCGGGAGTGAATAGTATTTAACAGAAAACAATCATATATAAATGAAAAGAACAGTAATCATAGATGCTCTCAAGAGCGAAGCACTGGGTCAGCCGATTCATGTTTGCGGCTGGGTGCGTTCGCGCAGAGGTAACAAAAATGTATCATTTATTGCGTTGAACGACGGTTCAACCATCAAGAACATCCAGATTGTGGCTGATCTTAGTAAGTTCAGCGAGGAGCAACTCAAACCTGTAACCACCGGTGCATGTATCGGCGCAACGGGTGTGCTGGTTGCCAGCCAAGGGGCAGGACAGTCGGTGGAGATTCAACTGACCGATCTCGAGGTGTTCGGCACTGCCGATCCTGAGAAATATCCGCTGCAGAAAAAAGGATTAAGTATGGAATACCTGCGCACGATCGCGCACCTGCGTCCGCGTACGAACACGTTTGGCGCAGTGTTCCGTATTCGTCACAATATGGCAATGGCGATCCACACCTACTTCCATGAGCACGGCTACTTCTACTTCCACACGCCTCTGATCACAGCTTCGGATTGCGAGGGTGCAGGTCAGATGTTCCAAGTAACGACCAAGAACCTGTACAACCTCAAATTTGACGAGAACGGGCAAATAGATTACTCCGACGACTTCTTTGGCAAACAAGCCGCACTTACAGTAAGCGGACAACTGGAAGGCGAATTGGCGGCCATGGCATTGGGCAAGATCTACACATTTGGGCCTACGTTCCGTGCTGAGAACAGCAACACGCCGCGTCACTTGGCGGAGTTCTGGATGATTGAGCCGGAGGTTGCGTTCATCGACAAAGACGAACTGATGGATCTCGAAGAGGACTTCATCAAGTTCTGCGTTCGCTGGGCATTGGAGCATTGCATGGACGATCTGGAGTTCTTGAACCAGTTTGTGGACAAAGGACTGATTGAGCGCCTTCGTTCAGTCATTGACACAGATTTCGTTCGCCTACCCTACACCGAAGGCATCAACATCCTGCAAGAGGCAATCAAGAACGGCAAGAAGTTTGAGTTCCCGTGCAACTGGGGCGATGATCTGAGTTCAGAGCACGAGCGTTACTTGGTTGAGCAGCACTTCGGCAAGCCGGTAATCATGACCGACTACCCGAAAGACATCAAGGCGTTCTACATGAAGATCAATGAAGACGACAAGACCGTACAAGGCACTGACGTACTCTTCCCGCAGATCGGCGAGATCATCGGTGGTTCGGTGCGCGAGGCAGACTTCGACAAACTCAACGCGGAGATTGAGCGTCGGCAGATTCCGATGAAGGACATGTGGTGGTATCTCGACACCCGCCGATTCGGTGCAGCGCCGCACGCAGGCTTCGGTTTGGGATTCGAGCGACTGATGCTGTTCGTAACTGGCATGCAGAACATCCGCGACGTTATTCCGTTCCCGCGCACGCCAAAGAATGCGGACTTCTAACACACAACGCAATCTTTATTAACCGAAATAAATTACTAACTAAATACAATAACATGAAAAAAACACTTTTCTTCCTGCTCGCCTTATTAGGTGCTACATGTGGCATCCAGGCTCAGCAGGCAACGCCGACGACCGAACAAATTTCGTCGTCAACACGCCTTGTGGGACGGTTGGTTGAGGAAAACGGTGAACCTATCACCGGTTATGCAACCATCAGTCTGGGTAACCAGAACATCTCCACTACCGCTAACGAGCGAGGCGAATTCACTTTGTCGTACCTCGAGGCAATCGACGAGGAGATTATTATCGAGGCTGAAGGCTTCATCTCCAACATCGTTGTTGCTGAACTCAAGGCTAATCAAACAACCGATTTAGGCGATATAGTCATGTTTCCGGATATCGCCCGCGCTGCTCAAGAGGAGATTCTGCTGAACTTGGCAGAAGCTGACCTTAACGACGATGAAGGCAAATCGCAATCCGTATCGTCGGCATCGAGTGCCAGCATGGATGTTTTCAACACCTTGACGAGTTTTGCTTGGTCAACAGGGCGTTACCGCAATCGTGGTTACGAACAGACCTACGAAAAGAACTACATCAACGGTTTGGCATTCAACACTGCCGAGCGTGGGACATTCAGTTTCTCGTCAATGGGCGGCTTGAACGACGCTTCACGTAACAAAGAGGTAGTGAACAACATCGAGGCAGCCAACTTCACCTTTGGCGGTATCGGTAATGCTACGAACTACCTGATGGACGCATCGCGCTATGCACAAGGCTGGAAAGTCGGTGTAGCCGGTACAAACCGTCAATACAAAGGCAGAGTAAATGCCACCTATGCATCTGGGCCTTTAAACAACGGATGGTCGTTCATCGCACAGATCGCTTGGCGCTACTCGCCTTACATCAATCAGAAAGGTATAATCGGCGAAGGTATAGCCTATAATTCAGGCGGTTACTTCCTCTCTGCACAGAAAGACTTCCAGAACGGTCATCGTCTGTCACTCATCACCTTCGGTGCTCCTACCGAGCGCGGACAATCGGGTGCTGTGACACAAGAGGTATATGACCTGACGGGCTCTATCAACTACAACCCGTATTGGGGCTACTGCAACGGAAAGATGCGTAACTCACGTATCGTCAAATCCTACGACCCGACGGGTATCATATCCTACGAGTGGCAGATTGACCCGATGCAACGTCTTCGCGCTTCGGCAGGTTACCACTACGCATTCTATTCCAACTCAGCACTGACGTTCTACAACGCTCCTGATCCTCGCCCTGATTACTATCGCAACTTGCCGTCGTTCTACTATGACGGACAATTGGATGCCCATGGCGAACTGATCTCAAAGGATAACACCGCCCTGATGAACCCTCTCGGCATAGTGGATGAGAACGGTAATCTGGTAGAGCAAACGTACAATGGAAACATTGTTGGTCGTACGATGGATATGGCTACCTATCAGCGTCTTACCGACCTGTGGAAGGCTCGCGATGACAAAACCACCCAGATTGATTGGGACGCTTTGTACGCAGCTAACCAAGCTAACAACATCGCTGATCCTACTGCTTCGGCGTCGTATATGCAAGAGCGACGTCACAACGACCTGCAAGAGGCTATCATCAACCTCAACTACACCAACTCCAAGGTGAACCACTTGAAGGTTACCGTTGGTTTGGATGGCAAATATGCTCAAGGTATTCACTACAAGAGCGTGGATGACCTGCTGGGCGGTAACCAGTGGATTGATGTCGATCCGTTTGCTGAGCGCGATATCAAGGATCTGGCAACCAACATCGGTCTGACACAAGCCGGTATCGAATATGTTAAGCAGAATGATATCTTTAATCCCTACTCCGTTAAGAAACAAGGTGACCGCTTCGGCTATGACTACCACATGGACATGATCCAAGCCAACGTCTGGGCACAAAACGAGTGGACATTCAACGAGTTTGACTTCTACTACGCTCTGAAAGTTGCTTACTCATCCATGCAACGTAGCACAACGATGATCAACGGTCGTGCTTGGTATCTGTCAGCACTCAATCCTACCAATATGGAGCGTTATCTCGGTCAGAGTGCCGCTGATATTATGAATGGCGTTCAAAGACCTGTTTATTGGGGATTAGCTCACCACTTTGTAGAGCCAGCATTCAAGCTTGGCTTCACCTACAAGATTAACGGCCGCAACCGCATCAAGTTCAACGCCATAGCACAGACCGAAGCTCCGTTGGCACGCGATGCGTACATTTCATCACGTGTTCACGATGCTGTGATTCAAAACATCTACGTCCATGATCAAGCCAAGAATCTGGTAGATTATTATGCTGCATCCCAAAAGATTGTAGGCGGTGACCTGACTTACGAGTTCAACTTCACTCCTATCCGCGGTCGTATTACGGCTTACTACACCCAGTTCTGGAATGGCTCGGAGATGAACGGTTACTACGACGACCAAGCCCGTACGTTCGTCAACCAGACTCTGAGCGGTATCGACCGCGTACACCGTGGTATAGAGGCTGCTGCTGCAGTTAAGCTCGGCAAATATTTCACTCTTTCCGGCGCAGTGAACGCGGCTGACTATCGCTACACTTCAAACGCTATCGCCATCACCTCTGCTGAGAACGGCATGTCGTTCGGCACAAAGAACGATGGCACGCCGATTCTGGAATTTGCTGACTCAATCTATATGAAAGGTCTTCGCGTAGCGAATGGCCCCCAACTCACCGCTTCGCTCAAGCTTTCGTTCTTCCACTCGAAGATGTGGTTTGCTGACATCACATGTACGTACTACGACTGGAATTATCTGGACATCGCTCCTTCACGTCGCATGAAAGGCTTGTACACCGGCTATCGTCTTGACGGAACAACTGTCAATGGTTCGTACCGCACCGTTAGCAATGGCTACGATCAGTCATCTATCAACGCTGTCCTGCTGGATGATAACGGCGAGATGATTCTGGATAAGTTCGGATCACCGCAACTCGCCTATCCGTACAATCTGATGGCAAGCCAAGAATCGCTTGTAAGTTCGAATGTATGGAATCGCTTCGTATTCGACCTGAGCGTCGGCAAACTGATCTACCTGCCTAACCGTCAGCAATTGTCCATCAACCTGTCGGTTACGAACTTTACGAATAACACCAAACTCAAAACTGGCGGTTATCAGCAAGCGCGTATTCCTCGCGGCAACTTACAAGGAAAGACTGAAGAGGAAGGTAACTCCGTCATTATGCCTAATGCATGGAAATTCCCGTCGAAGTACTACTACGCTTGGGGAGCAAACTTCTACTTGAGTCTCACGTATAAGTTCTAATTGGATAATTTGATAATTTGAAAATTTGAGAATTCATCATCAAAATACGAAGAATATGAAAGCAATTAAATATATAAGCATCGCCGTTTTGGCAGCCGGTTTGACGGCTTGCGGCTATGATGTTCAGCCTGACAAACTATACTTGAGCGAGGAAGGTGTAAAAGACATAACTGCTGACGGCAAAATTTATCATCTGAACGAACTTCTTGATTCGTTTATGACCGAAGAGGGTAACTACTTATCGGATACCAGTCTGTACCGCACCCGTGCAACGAATGGAAATGGTATATACCTGTTCTCGATTGATACACTACCCTCGTCAGGACCCGGCATCTATATCCGGGGACGTATTTCTACCGACGACTACGGAGGCAACTTCTACAAGGCACTGGTTATACAAGAGATTGTTGAGGGTAAGCAACAGAACCTCCGTCTGTCGATCGATATGGGTTCGGCATCGGGTATGTTCCCGCGCGGTCAAGAGATCCTGATCCGCTGCAACGGCTTGGCTATTGGTCGTTACTCCAACCAGCCGCAGCTTTGCGTGCCTTCCTACAACAATAACACCAATGCACAGAAAGCCAACGAGAAAGTCGGCTGGGCTCCAGGACGTATTCCGTCTCCGTTCTGCCGCAAGAACTTCACGCTCATCGGCACTCCTGACGAAAGCAAATTGCAATACGACACCATTCCTATCTCCGAATGTATTGCCAATTACAGTGATATAGTAGGCGCACGTAAGATTGACGGAAGGCTTGTTGTCCTGAAAGATGTTTGGTTCAACGGAAAGTACAACAAACAGAACGAAGGACCTACCATCTGCGTTCACTACAATCCGGAATCCGGTACGGGTAATCCCACCGTAGCCGATAGCAATGCAGATGTGTTTGCTCCCACAACGAATAATGTAGGCTTCCCGCAGAGCCGGTATATCACGGATGGAAATAACGCCATTCTTGTATCGTCATCAGAGTACGCCAAATATGCATATTTCTATCTGCCGTACGAATATGTTGACAATAAGGTAGTTTATGGCACGTTCAAAGGTACTGTTCGTGGAATTCTCGGATACTACATGGACAACGCCGGCTATGATCCTGACGTAACAAAGTGGTCGATTACGATTTGCGACCTCAGCGACCTTGACCTCTATGCTGACGGCACAGGCGAAGTACCGGAAGGAACGAAATGGGGTGTGTACACACGTCCCGAGGATGGCGTAACGGTTGATTTACGCAAAGAGTGGCAGCAAGGCGTATTCGCCGGTTCGATTCTGATGACGGACGAGGAAATGATTGCAGCCAGCGACTTGGAATAAGAAAAATCGAATTCTGTGAGTTACCTTGATATCATCATAGCAATCCCCATCATCCTTGGTATTATCCTTGGTGTGATGCGCGGGCTGATCAAAGAAGTGCTGGCTATCGTTGGCATTATCCTTGGCATTGTTGTGGCAAGGATATATGCCGGCGATGCCGCAGCCTGGCTGCAACAAGTAAGCACGTGGGATATCAATCTGCTCAAACCGATAGCTGCGTTCTTTATCTTTATCGCAGTGGCTATTGTCTGCAACCTGCTGGCTCGGCTGCTGACCAAGCTCTTCAAACTCATATCACTGAGCTGGGTCAACCGACTTGTCGGCGGATTGTTCGGCGCTGCCAAATGGATACTGATTGTTGCTGTTATCATCACATGTATAGACATGCTTGACGGTGTGCTACACTTCATCCAGCCCGAACTCAAACAGAGTTCTGTACTCTACCCTTACGCGCTGCAACTCACGCAGACACTAAAACTAATGCTAATCAATTAAACCCAGACAATATGGAAAAATTTACTCCTCAACAAGCCCTCGACTACATCTATGCCTCTGGCCATACAGAAGGTTTACCGAGCCGCTACGAGGCACAAGCTATGCTGCCGGACATCAACGCACACTTCAAGATAGGCGTACGTCAGTCGAGTGTGAAGATTATTAACGGGCAGAAAGTGATGGCGTTCATAACGCCGAAGTATGTCGCGATAGAGGATATGCTGGTTTATCTGCGTAATCGTCAATCCGGTGTTTCTGCGCAGGAAGCACATGAGATCAGTCTTGAGGAAGACAATGAGCCGAATCCTATCCTTCGCATCCTGCGTCACGCTGTGTTCCATGTCAATCCGTCGGCAACCGGCACGCTGGAGGAAGCTATCGTCAAAGCAGTCAACCACTGTATCTCTTCGCGCACGCTGGAACCCAGCAAAGAGAAACTCAGCGTACATATCGCCGGTTCATCTGATGATGTAACCTACGGTTTTGTCAGCAAAGAACGTCCGAAAGCCGAAGCGTTCACTATCCCCTTCTGCATCCAGCGCAATGCCAACACAATGGGCAGTTCAGCGGTCACCTACACCGGTCGTCTGCTCACTCCGCTACAGATGAACAGTATCGCCTCGCTCGGTCAATGCCTCACTGAGGTGATTCGTTACGTCAAAGAATAACTTGTGCAAGTTAAACTATTTAGGCTTTACGAATACGAATACTTGATGGCTTCGCCAACAACGTAGTTGCTGCCCCCGATGAAGATTACGTCATCGGGGGTTGCTTTTGCGCGTGCAGCTTGGAGCGCTTCGGCAACAGAGGGATAGGCTTTAGCCGTGCTTTCCGGATGAATAGCACGCCACTTGGTAAGTAGTTCTGGCGCAGGCAAAGCACGATGACTGTTCGGCTGCGTGAAATAAAAGTTAGCATCAGCAGGCAAGAGCAACAGAACATCATCAATATCTTTGTCTGCCACCATGCCGAACACGATGTGTAATTGACGATTGACAGATTGACTATTTACGATTGATTGACTATTGATGAGATTGTTCAATTGCATTATGTAGGACGAAACGCCGTGGCTGTTATGACCGGTGTCGCAGATGGTGAGAGGATGTTCGCAGAGCGTTTCCCAACGCCCACGCAAACCGGTATACGTCACCACATTCGCAAATCCCTCTGCTATAGCCTGGTTGCTGATTGCTGATTGCTGATGGCTGATTGCTGATTGCTGACTGCTGATGGCTTTAAGTGCCACAAAAGCAGTTTGCATGTTCTTTTGCTGGTAATCGCCGTGAAGCTCACAATCCGGCGCAAAGCGCAGACGCTGACGACGCAGGAACTCGCATTGGTCAGCAAACCAAAAACGGCAGTCAGTAGTTTCCAAGCCTTCGCCGAGGATTCCGCACTCTTCGGCACGCTGGAGGAAGACGGGCGTAGTTTCGGGATGTGACTCACCGATGACACAGGGTACGCCGGGCTTCATGATGCCGGCTTTCTGCGTGGCAATCTCCGCAAGCGTGTGACCGAGCAGGTCGGTGTGATCCAAACCGATGTTCGTAATGACCGAAAGCACCGGCGTGACGATGTTTGTAGCATCAAGCAACCCGCCTAATCCCACCTCTATCACCGCTACATCCACCTGTTGCTCAGCCAACCAACAGAAAGCCATGGCTGTGGTAATCTCGAAAAAGGACGGATGCAATTGCTCGAACAAAGGTTTGTGGGATTCAACGAAATCTGCTACGTATTGCTCCGGAACCACGCGAGGCTTTTTGTTTTCAATAACCCGAATACGTTCGCAAAACGAAACGAGATGCGGCGAGGTATAAAGACCAACCTTCATGCCGGATGCTGCAAGAACTGAGGCAATCAAGTGCGAAGTAGAACCTTTGCCATTCGTTCCAGCAACATGAATAACAGGTGTCTGATTTCTGACTTCTGATTTCTGATTTCTGATCTCTGCCATCAACCGACGCATTGTATCCAAGCCTGGCTTATACGCCGCAGCACCCACCTCGTGAAAAGGCGGCGCTATCGCGTACAAATATTGCAATGCATCTTCAAAAGTCATCAATTGAACTGATATGTGAGAATGTCGTCTTTGCGCTGTGCGGATAGCCAGTGGTAGAACGGCTTGGTCACGCGCAGATGAACCGTGCGAGCCGTGAGGGTAATGCCGTTGTGGTGAAGTGAATCCTCCACGCGGAAACGTACTACTATTCCGTCATCCACGTTAGCGGCACGACTTTGCTCCTCAAACTCTGTAGTCCACGCCTCAGAAAGTTTGTCAACAGGCATTGTGATGGTGAGATTATGCACACGGTTCTTTTGCGCGTCTTGCAGCAACTGCACATCCTTGACGCGGCATTCGTATTCCGTTTCTGCAAACGGCGTTTCGCGGTAATACTTACCACCCCACCCGCGCGGCTGGATCTGAATAGATACGTAGGCATAAACATCCTTCTTCAGCAGCGGAGCAAAGCGTTTGTAATCCTCGCCAAAGATCGGGAACTCGTAACTGCCCGAGTAATCCTCAATGGTGTAACGTCCGTAGAGCGTACCTTTCTGCGAAACACGTTCTTCAGCAGCGGTTACAATGCCACCGATGGTTAGCAGACGTTTTTCATGGGAGTGAATCCACTCCTCGGGCGAGAGACGCACTTTCCGCGGCGCAGCAGCCACCTCCTTCTCCTCAGTCACAGGCTCGCCGTCGGCATCGTTGGTTAGGATGGTTTCCACAGTTGCTTCCTGTTCCTCGTCCTCGCTGTCGCTGCCGCCTTGCGCAAACTGCTGAATAGCCGCAGCACGTTGATCGGGTTTCTCCCAGTCGCGGAAACGCTTTAGTTCCTCGGCGGTTACGGAGCAAAGTTCGCGCACCTCGAACTCGTAGTCATCCAGCGGGTGAGCCGACAGATAGATACCGATCATCTCTTTCTCTTTGTTCAGGCGCTCGATGTTCGTCATGCGCGGTGCAACCGGCAGTTCAGGTTTCTGGATGTCGATGTCGAGTTCCGCAGCCCCGAAGAGTGTGAACTGGCTGTCGGCTTTGTTCTGTTGGTAAAGGTTGCCATAACGAACAAGCGTGTCGAGCACGACTTCCCCTTTGGAGTTCGTGCCAAGCAGTTGTTCGCGGTACAATCCTGAGAAACAATCGAACGCTCCGGCGTAAGCAAGACTCTCGATGGTTTTCTTGTTGCATGCTGTTAGGTTGACGCGCTCCACGAAGTCGAAGATGTCGCGATACTTGCCATTCTTCTCACGCTCTTCAACAATAGCTTCCACAGCGTTCTCGCCTACTCCTTTCACGCCACCCAAACCGAAGCGGATATCGCCCTTGGCATTCGCCATGAAGTTCAGTCCTGATTCGTTGACATCGGGCTCGAGCACGCGGATGTTCATCTCCGTACACTCATCCATCAGGCGCGTGACATCCTTGGTGCTGTTCTTGAGAATAGTGAGGTTAGCCGCCATGAACTCCGAGGGATAATGCGCCTTGAGGTACGCCGTCTGATAAGCCACCCACGAGTAGCAGGCGGCGTGCGACTTGTTGAAGGCGTACGATGCGAACTTCTCCCAGTCTGCCCAGATCTTGTCAAGGATCTTCGGATCATGACCGTTGGCTTTGCCGCCCTCCATGAACTTGCCTTTGAGTTGCTGCAGAATAGCCATCTGCTTCTTACCCATCGCCTTACGGAGTTTGTCACTCTCACCACGCGTGAAGTTCGCCAGCAGACGCGACAGAAGCATGACTTGCTCCTGATAAACCGTCACGCCGTAAGTGTCCTTCAGATACTTCTCCATGATGGGTATATCGTAGGTCACAGGCTCTACGCCGTGCTTGCGGCGGATAAACTGCGGGATATAATCCATTGGGCCTGGTCGGTACAAGGCGTTCATCGCTATCAGATCGCCCATGACGGTAGGCTTGAGTTGGCGCATGTAACTGCGCATTCCCGACGACTCAAACTGGAACACCGCGACGGTTCGTCCTTCTTGGAAGAGCTTGTACGTCAGTTCGTCATCCAAAGGAATATGGTCGATATCAATGTCAATGCCTTTAGTACGTTTAACCGTACGAATACACTCCTTGATAATTGACAATGTGATCAGCCCGAGGAAGTCCATCTTGATTAGTCCTACCGACTCTACGTAATGGCCGTCGTATTGCGTAACCAGCACACGTTTCTGCGTTTTCGGGTCAAGCACGGATGCCAGCGGTGCGAACTTCGTCAGGTCATCAGCGCCGATGATTACGCCACAAGCATGGATGCCGACCTGACGGATCGTATCTTCGAGTTGTGCAGCGTACTCAAGCGTGTTGCGCAGTGTCGGATCGTCGCCTTCGTAGATCTGCCTAAGTTCATCGATATACTTGTAGCAGTTGCGCAGGTTGACTTTGGGTTTCTTGCCATTGGCGTCCTTAATCGAGTCCGGGAAGTCGCGTGCCGGCACGTACGACTTAAGTTCGTTGCTCTTGGGTATCGGCACGTTTTGCACACGCGCCACATCAGCCAGTGCGGAACGAGTAGCCATCTTGCCGTAGGTGATGATATGCGCCACGTGCGTTGCACCGTACTTCTGCGACACCCAATCCAGCACCTTGCCTCGACCGGAGTCCTCAAAGTCCGTATCAATATCCGGCAGCGATATACGGTCGGGGTTCAGGAATCGCTCAAACAGCAAGTCGTATTTCAAGGGGTCGAGATCGGTTATCTTCAGGCAGTAGGCAACCACCGAACCGGCAGCCGATCCACGTCCAGGCCCCACGCTCACGTCCAATTCCTCACGAGCCGCGCGGATAAAGTCCATAACGATGAGGAAGTAGCCAGGGAAGCCCATGGTCTTCATCGTGTGCAACTCGAACTTGATGCGTTCCTCCTGTTCCTCGGTCAGCGTTTCGCCATAACGTTCGTGCGCGCCTTTGTAGGTGAGGTATTGCAGGTAATCCGCCTCGAACTTGATGCGGTACAGACGGTCGTAACCGCCGAGTTTATGAATACGTTTCTCTGCCTGCTCCTCGGTCATGATAACCTCGCCGTGCTCGTTGCGCGTGAACTCGTCATAGAGCTGCTCGTGCGTGAACTTCTGCCGCCATTGCTGTTCTGTACCGAACGATTCGGGTATATCAAACAGCGGCATGATCGGGTCTTTGTCCAAGTCATAGATTTCGACTTTGTCGGCTACCTCCAGCGTGTTTGCCATAGCCTCGGGTATATCGTCGAAGATGCGCTCCATCTCCTCGGGTGTCTTGAGCCACTCCTGCTTGGTATACATCATCTTTCGCGGCTCGGTGATCTTCTGGTTCGTCGAGAGGCAAATCAGGTGCTCATGGGCATCGGCATTCTGCTCGTCAAGGAAGTGCGCATCGTTGGTGCAGATGAGTTTGATGTCGTATTTGCGCGCCAGCTCGATCAGCACGGGGTTGACGCGCAGTTGCTCCTGATAGGTTTCTTGGTTGCCGTTGGGTTTGTCGGTCTGATGACGCTGGAGTTCGAGGTAATAATCCTCGCCGAACACCCGCTTGAACCATTGCACCGTCTCTTCTGCTCCGGCGCGGTCACCGTGCAGGATCTTCTGACTCACCTCGCCGCCCAGACACGCCGAGCAAGCAATGATGCCCTCGTGATACTGCTCCAGGATATCCTTATCTATACGCGGGCGCGAATAGAACGCATCGTCCATATAGCCCGCACTAACGAGTTTGCACAGGTTGTGGTAGCCGAGTTCGTTCTTCGCCAGCAGAATAAGGTGAAAACCCGACTTGTCTATCTGATCCACCTTTCCGTCAGGCCATGTGTATTGCTCGTTGGTCATCGAGCGGCGTGTACGCCACGCACAGTACGCCTCCACACCGATGATCGGCTTGAACGGCACAAACGGCTCCGTTGCGTCGTGCGATTCCGCCCACTTCGCAGCGTTCTTCTCGTTGACTTTCTTGCAATAATCGACAAACTCCTTGATGCCATACATATTGCCGTGATCCGTCAGGGCAACCGCCGGCATATTGCAGCGGATACATTTATCGACTATTTCCGGCACTTTCGACATGCCGTCGAGCGTCGAATAGTGGGAGTGAACGTGTAGATGAACAAAAGACATAAAACTATTTACTATTTTATCAATTTCTCATTTTTTCATTTTCTATTGCGCCTTGGTGTTCTTGAAGAATCTGCAACAGGTTTGCAGACCGCATTCTGCGCATTTGGGCTTGCGTGCCTGGCAGATATATCGCCCGTGCAGTAGCAGCCAGTGATGTGCTTTGGGTATCACCTCTTCGGGGATATACTTCACCAACGCTTTCTCTGTTTGCAGCGGCGACTTGCTGTGGGTCGTCAAACCTATTCGTTCCGCCACGCGGAAGATATGCGTATCTACTGCCATCGTCGGTTGCTGCCATATCACCGCACACACCACATTCGCCGTCTTGCGTCCGACACCGGGCAGTGTTTGCAGGTCTTCGATGTTGTCGGGCACTTCGCCGTGATAGACTTCCACAAGGCGTTCGGCAGTGGCTTTGAGGTGTTTGGCTTTGGCGTTGGGGTAACTGACCGAACGGATGAAAGCGAATATCTCCTGCTCGCTTGCCTTCGCCATATCCGCTGCCGTCGGGTACGCTTCAAACAACGCCGGCGTAACCATATTCACCCGTTTGTCGGTGCATTGCGCCGAGAGCATAACCGCCACAAGCAGTTGGTACGGGTTGGTGAAGTTGAGTTCGGACTCCGCTACGGGCATATTCTGCGCAAACCACGCAAGGCAAGTATCAAAGCGTTGCTTCGTTGTCATATTTACTCTTCACGCATTTCCTCGGCTTCGAGGTCGGCTTGTTTGTGGTAGGTCTTGCTCAGGTATTGCAGCAGGCTGGTGGCTTGCTGTTGCACCTCTTGCGTCTCGGCACTGATCGGTCGTTTCTGCAATCGGAGCATCATAATCTGATACAGCAGCACCAGGCAGGCTTCGATGTTCGACATCGTCGGGCGGTCGGTGCGCGCCTTGAGCAGGTTAAGCGACGGCGTGATGCGTATCATCGCGGCACGATACGTGGCTTCCTGCGTCAGGATATCGTCGCTGAGCATCTCCAGCTCTTTGAGCGCGATCTGCGCGAGCTGAATATGTCCGCCGTCCATCACATCGTCAGCATGCATCATGCGCAGGATATCCGTCAGTTCGTCATTGCCTTCCGCCATTTCGGGGAATGCACGCAGGTAATCCTCCAACTGCCACAAGTAGAGGATGTATTCAGCAATATTTTCTCTCTTGTTTTTCATCATTTCTGGAATTGTCCGACAAATTTATAGGTGAGGCGCACGAGCCAGTCGGGTGTGTGCTTGAGCAGCGGCGTGGACAGATGGTTGATCACGCCCGGCATATCGGCTTTCTTGCCTTGAAACATCCGCTTGAGCGCACGCTTGACGAGTTTCTCCGGCGGGATACTTACCGTCAGGTTCACGGCGAGTTTTCTCAGGTTGGGCGCCAAGCCGAACAACGCAGTATCCACTGCTCCCGGAGTCATTACGGTGATGTTCACGCCCTGTGGATAGAGTTCGTACCAAATGGATTTGCTGAAGTTGTAGATGAACGCCTTCGTGGCGTTGTAGGTCTGAATACCCGGGTACGCCATCCATGCGGACATCGACGACATATTCAGTATATACCCTTTACGGCGCGGTTTGCCCAGCACACGCTCCTGTTTCTGCTCGTCGGTCAGTTCGCGCTTGACCATATCTTCCGCAAACAGTCGCGTCAGTTTGGCTACCGTCACGACGTGCAACATCAGCATCAACTCAAACCGCTTCATCGACGTATCGGTCAGCGGATTGAAGAAGAACACACCGGCGTTGTTGATCAGTATATCCACCTCTATCTTGTTGTCCACGCAGTATTGGTGCAACTTCTCCGCTGCATCCTGCTCACTCAGATCGGCGTAGAGCGGTGTTGCTTTTACGCCGTAGGTTGCAGCCAATTGCTTGGCTACTTCTATTTGTTCCTGCTTCTGGTTGCTGACGAGCAGCAGATCAGTATGGTAATCCCGCGCGAGGGCGGTTGCGTATTGCAACCCGATGCCCGATGATGCGCCTGTAACTAATGCTAACATTGTTTTTTGTTAAATTGGTGACTTCGTCACGTTAAATAGTTAAAATGGTCGCTTACGCGACGTTATTATAGTTATAGTACTGCCAAAACAGCGATGGCAAGCGTGGTGAACATGAGTACCGGCATTTGCAGATCGAGGTCATGACCGTCGTGGCGGAAGATGTACCACACATGCCAGATGAGTACCGGTAAGGCAAGCAATACCCACCACTTCTGCAAGCACACGAACAGCCCCATGCACACCGTCAGCAGCAGCGCGTGGTAGATCTTGGCGCCGGTCTTCCCTAATCGTGCAGCCATTGTCCGTTTGCCGTGCTTGAGGTCGTTGTCGATGTCGCGGATATTGTTCAGATTCAGCACGCCCACGTTCGGCATCGCTATCGCCACTGCCGCAAGCACTACCTCTATCGTCAGCGATTTCGTTTGCAGGTAGTAACTGCCCATCGTGCTCAACAAGCCGAAAAACAGAAACACGCCCAGATCGCCTAATCCTTTGTAGCCGTAGTTGTGCTTGCCTAAGGTGTAGGTCATTGCGCCAATGATAGCCAACGCTCCCAAACCGAGGAACACTGCCGCCGGCACGCATAGAAACGTATCAAACGCCGTCAGCACCAACGCCCCGCCGAACACGATGCTCAGTAAGATAAACAACACTATCATCGTCTTCATCTCTTGGACGGTTATCGTGCCCGCCTGCATGCCGTACGCTGCCCTGCCCTGCTGCTCGGTGTCTGTGCCTTTGAGCGCGTCGCCCAGCTCGTTCGACAGATTACTCAATATCTGCAAACTCAGCGTCGTCAGTACTGCCCATGCAAACACATACCAATCCACTGCCGCGGACAAAAACGTACCGAGGATAATCCCCGAAACCGACAACGGCAGGGTGCGCAAACGCAAGGATGGAATAAATTTGTTCATTTTCAGTCGCTTTGATATTACTGCCCGAAGGCATTTCCAAACGGATATGCAAAGATACTAAAAAAAAATGATATTTGCAAATGATTGTAAAATTTTTTGCAAGATAATAAAAAATCGTCACTTATACAAAAAAATCGTACTATTTTGACAAAAAGTCTGACAAAAATTTGCATTTGTCAAAAAATTTATGTATCTTTGCAATCGTTTTTAATTCAACCAACCACTTAAATGCAAACTACTATGACAACACAATCGTCAATCCGTTTCGGAGCAAGTACCTTGCAAAAGTTTATCGCCGTAGTAACCATTGTTATGCTGCAACTCTGCGGAGTGGCAACAACTACAGCACAAGAAGTCAATTCCGCTGAAGGCGAGTCCGCCGGCGCTGTAAAGCAAAAAAAGGAGCGCAAACCGATTCATATCATGTCGGCAGAAGAGTGGTTGGAGAACTACTATCTTTATTCGGGCATCGGCGCGCTGAATTACATTAGTGCCGGATATACCTACTCGTTTACCAACCGCCAGAATCTGTTGAGCATATCCGTGCTCGACTTCCGCGTACATATATTCGGTATGTCGCCGTTAGGTATTGAAATGGCTCTCAGCCCCTGGGACAAACGTGTTGCCTACAAGCCGCAACTCCGTGTATTCCTGCCTGCCACTCCGTACCTTGCTGTAGTGCCCTACGCAGGATTCACCGTGGATATCTCCGGTATATCCAAATTGGCTAAGAAAGATGCCGATTACGACAAGGCGAGGGATCTGTATGCAAGTTTCCTGTGCGGTATCAGTGCCTACTGCACTATCGTCAAGAGAATGCCGTTTGAGGTCAAAGCCGAGTTCCGTACACCGATGGTTACTCCTACTAACGGTACGCTTCACCCGCAGGGATTCTATCTCTCCACGCAGATCTACTTCGGCAAGATTTACGAATACTAATCAGCTGCGACGTACGACAATCGTCGCAAGCACCGCGATGGCAAGCAGCATCGGGTAGAACAAGTACGGTATAATACTCATCGCACTTATTCCCGCCAGACCGCTTGCCATCAGTAGTTGTGCCCCGTAAGGCAGCAATCCTTGCACGCAGCAACTGGTCGTATCCAGCAGGCTTGCACTCCGGCGCGGGTCGATGTCGTATTGCTCCGCCACGCGGCGCGCTATGCCGCCTACGGAAAGGATGGCTACCGTATTGTTCGCCGTGCATATGTTGGCGAACGCCACAAGCGCACATATACTGAGTTCCGCGCCACGGTAGGTTTTTACGCGACGCGTCAAACGGTTGATCACAAATTCCATTCCGCCATTGTAACTGATGATTGCGAATATGCCTCCTGCCATCATCGAGATCAGGATCAACTCGCTCATGCCCATTACGCCTTGCAGGGTACTCTGTATCCACCCCATCAGGTCATAACTGCCGTCAATGATGCCCGTCAGGCAGGTCAGCAGATTGCCCAGCACCAGCACAATCAGCACGTTCACTCCACCGGCAGCCGCGGCGAGCACAGCGATGTACGGCAGCACTTTCCACCACGCAGCCGACGCTGCTACAGTATGTTCAGCCGCTGCGCTGCCCAAAAACAGATACAAGGCGCAAGCGATCAATGCCACCGGCAAAACCATCTTCAGGTTGAAGCGGAACTTGTCACTGAGCCGGCAGCCCTGCGACTGCGTCGAGACGATCGTCGTATCGCTGATCAGCGACAGGTTGTCGCCGAAGAACGCTCCGCCGACCACGGCGGCGACCACAATAGGCACAGTCATCTCCGTGCGCTCCGCCAAGCCTGTGGCGATAGGCATCAACGCAACGATCGTTCCCACACTCGTACCCATGCACAGCGAGGTCAGACAGGCGGCAATGAACAGCCCCGCCAACGCAAACCGTGCAGGCAGAAACTGCAGCGTCAGATCCACCATCGCTCCGGCTGCCCCCATCTGCTTCGCACTCGCAGCAAACGCTCCCGCTAACATAAAGATCCACACCATCAGCAGCAGATCCTTGTTGCCCGCACCCTGCGAGAACAATGCCACACGCTCGCTGAACTTCATCCCGCGAACCGACAGCACAGCCACAATTGCCGTCAATACAAATATCAGCAGCAGCGGCGCGTTGCTCACACCGCCGGAATAGACCGACAAGACAATCAGCAATACGACCATTGCCAATATCGGGCTCAATGCTATCAGACCTCTTTTCATGCTTCGCGTAGATTTCGTTGTTGCGTAGTTTGCGTGCAAAGGTAATAAATTTTAATGAATATTGCAAATATTTGCAAAAAATTGCATCAATTCTTGCAAATATCATTTTTTTTCCGTAACTTTGTGTGCTATTTTTGATTACTATGGAAATAAGTCTTCGAGCTCAATCAATGCCTGAATCGCCAATCCGGAAGTTGGCGAAGTATGCCGACGATGCCAAGCGTGCCGGCATTCATGTCTATCATCTGAACATCGGTCAGCCGGATATAGCTACGCCGCCGCAAGCCTTGGAGGCGGTCAAGAACTTCAAGCAGGATATACTCTCCTACTCTCCCTCGCAGGGTCTCAAATCCTTGCGCACGAAGATGGTGAGCTACTACGCCGACTACGGTATCGACCTCTCGCCCGACGAGATCATCATCACCTCCGGCGGTTCGGAGGCGATCATGTTTGCGTATATGTCTTGTCTGAACCCGGGCGACGAGATCATCGTCACCGACCCGAGTTACGCCAACTATATGGCGTTCGCTATCTCCTGCGGCGCGGTGGTCAAATCCGTCAAGACGCATATCGAGGACGGCTTCAAACTGCCGCCGGTGGAGGAGTTCGAGAAGCAGATCACGCCCAAGACGCGCGCCATCCTCATCTGCAACCCCAACAACCCCACGGGTTACCTCTATACCAAACAGGAGATGCGCCAGATTCGCGATCTGGTGAAGAAGTACAAGCTCTACCTCATCTCCGACGAGGTCTATCGCGAGTTTATCTACACCAAGTCGCCGTACATCTCGGCGTGCCACCTCGAAGGCATTGAGCAGAATGTCATCCTCGTGGATAGCGTATCGAAGCGCTACTCCGAGTGCGGTATACGTATCGGCGCACTCATCACCAAGAACAAAGCCGTGCGCGAAGCGGTGATGAAGTTCTGCCAGGCTCGTCTCTCGCCCCCGCTGTTCGGGCAGATCGTCGCCGAAGCGTCGCTCTCTACGCCCGAGGAGTACATGCAGGAGGTATATGACGAGTATCTGAGCCGCCGTAACTACCTCATCGACCAACTAAACCAGATTCCCGGTGTGTTTGCTCCGGCTCCCACCGGCGCATTCTACGTGATGGTGCAACTGCCTGTGGATGATGTCGAGAAGTTCTGCAAGTGGTGCTTGACGGATTTCAGCTACGAGGGTGCAACGGTCATGATGGCACCGGGCACAGGTTTCTACACCAACCCCGACGAAGGTCGCAAGCAGGTGCGCATGGCGTACGTGCTCAACAAGCAAGACCTCGGCAAGGCAATGATCGTTCTCCGCAAAGCCCTCGAGACGTACAACAAAGTGGAGGGGTGAAAAAGCCACTCTCGCGCTGTTGTTGCATTGAGACCCCAAAGGTTACAAAGTTATAGGTGTAACTTTGTAACCTTCTCCTTATTCCAACGATACCAAATCGGGGCATTCACATTCGCATCTCGTTCGCATTACGGACGTCACCGTAGCGTCCCTATATCTACTGCAAATCAGGGTTAAGTCGAGGTTTTGTCGGGTGAATCCTAGACTTTAAACCCACCCAGAAGCCAATCACAAGCCAACATCACCCTTCTAACTTTGCTTCTTTGAGTTTCGCCAACTGTCAGTCGGCTTCTATTTCAAAGAAAAACACATGACCTTTTTGACCCTTTTGACCCTTTCTATGATAATGTGCTGAAATATAAGCAATTTTATAAGGTCATTGTGCGCGCAAAAGTGCCAAAGGGTCAAAAGGGTCATTCTCATTTTTTTACGTGCACGAAGTAAAAACACGGGATATATACATAGTATATATAAGGTGCAGTGGGATACGATGCTGACCCTATAACGGCTCGACTCCGACTCGGCAATAAATCAAAGCATTCAGCAAGAGTTCGGAAAAGTCGTATTAGCTGTTTAACAAATGTGGTTTTCTCTTGCTTTTCTTATATAGTGTACCATTGCGAGTGGCGCGGAAATATGGATTGTCAGGATGAACCGATATGAAAGGCTTTTTAATTCCAGATTCCACTTGCGTCTCAAAGTAGAAATCTTCTGCAATTTCTTTGATGGTTGAAGGGAAATGTACTTTCGCTGCTCCGCGTAAAGAATTCGGATATATAGACTCCAACCCTTCTGGTAATATGATCTCTTTATCTATTGTAGCATCACCGAGTGCCCAAGGCATGATATAATATACCGTAGAAGGAATATTAACTTGCATTAGTTCCTGATTATATCTAAGCATTGCGTATGACAGGCAATAAAGTCCTTCCGGCAATTGAATTTGCGCGAGGTCGCAACTTTCAAATGCACAAGCACCGATATATTTCATACGTTCGGGTAAATGTACCTCATCCAAAGCGCCATCCATAAAAGCACATTCACCAATCTCTAATAATGAATCATGGCAAATCAACGTATGGATGTTATCGTTACCCAATGCAGCATAAGAACCTATAGAAACCGTCTCTTTCGGCACTCTCCATATTGATTCTTGAAGGAAAACATGCGCTATGACTTTTGTGTCTGTAGATACTACATAATCGTCGGTAACAATATATTTATTTGCCCCCACGTGCGTTTCATACTCCCATTTCTTGTTGGCGTAAAGTTTAAGCAAAATAGGCATTCCATCGTCAAACTCTCCATTATCCGCATAGTCAGTCATTATTTCCGTGTAAGCACCTCTACCTGAATTTGGGATAGTCCACCAATCATGATAAATGTTTAATTTTGAGATGTCAATAGTCCGACCGCATTTTTCAAAGAGCGGTTCGTACTGACTAAAATCCGTAGTCTCCAGTTCGATTGAACCTTTAATAGCAATATTCATGCTATCTTTGTGCAAAGCATACCATTCTTCAAATGGCTCTTTGTCTATCATATAAATATCATTCTTCATAGCGATTATTTTTCTATGATTAGGTGTTTCACTTCTCGTAAACTATCTATTTCACAAAAGTGTTCTTTGTTTCCTTTTGGGATTATAATGTGTTTTAGTTTTTCACATCCATAGAAAGCATAATCTTCTATTTCCTCTATACCTTTCCCCAATTGGATAGTGTGCAAGTCTTTGCAGTGTTGAAATGCTTGATGGCCTATACGTTTCACGCTGTCAGGTATAATCACAGAAGTTAGGCCATTACAAAACTCACAAGCCTCATCTTCTATGCTTTCCACACCATTAGGAATAACATAATCACCAATATACAAAGGAACACGATTAAGACGCTTATGATCAAGCGTAAATAATGCACCCTTTTCGTCTAATGAATATCCGTTCTCCTTATAGTCCATGAAAACAGGTTTCTGCACGTCATTCTTCGAAATGTGTTCAAATGAACTATCATCAACGGTTATTTTGAAACACAACTCGCCGTCAGAGTTATTCTCAACACATGCACTAACAAATTTATGACGTATATAGAAATCATCACCGTCAACTATATTACATACATAGCTGCAAGGCATAAGGTCTGTACCTCCCACTTTACCTGTTAGTGCAACTTGTATATAGGGGTCGTCGGCATAAAACCATATCGTCATTGTCTGATTGTTGTAGTCTTCCCCATATTCATGGTAATATGCATCCACCGATTGCTGAATGAACAAGTTACCTTCATTATAGAATGGATAGAATGGTGTCCCTTGTACGAAATGCCGTGTTGCTCTACCGTCTATGCCGGGCACATCGAAAATACCTTGCGGGAAATCTTTTACTTCATGCACAAGACCTGCGTTGAAATAGTGAGGATTCACAAATTGCAGTGCTGTACCACCACGATACCAAATATTACCATCAAAGTCCTCTGGCTTATCAGAACTATCCACTATATCTGCATAGCCTACAACCATACTCAATGAATATGATACAATATCATCCATGTCAATGAAGAATATATCATCCATATTGTGCATCATATCGTGATTGTATAATACATGACGCCATACAGAAGGCAAGGATTGTGCATCGCCTTTGTCAGTAGCCACTATGAGTACCCGCCCACGATAATCCGTTGTGAACGGCACGCTCCACACATCTATTATTCCCATGGCTATGAATGAAGCAAATGGTTGTTGAATGGCAATGGCTTTCATTTGGCTAATTCGTATAGTTTGAGGAGAACTTTGTATAGTGCATACGTATCAAGTTTGCAGTATTCTAACAAGTTATGGCGGGTGCGTTGTTGCTCTTCTGCGGACATATATTGTAATTGCGGAAAGATGTTCATGGCTTCTGTGCCGTTATGTACCTCATCCAAATTATGGTAATCCAAATCAGGAGCATCGGGATATAGTGCCGGTAAAACATACTTGATAGAATATGAACCTTGCATCGGTTTTATGTAATACCATTTCTGTTGAAATGGAATCATCAGATCATCTAAATGGTCGTGGACATTCCATAAATGTGAGGCTAAATCAGGAAACATCTCTGCCTATTCTGCAAGACGCGTTTTCTCAAAAGCGGAGTTATATGCTACGACACAAACATTCTTTGGAATATCGCGCACTATAGCCTCCGCAATGGAGCGCAAAGGGTCTTCTCCAACTTCGGCAAGGAACTCTTTATGGAATAGTTCACCACCTTTCTCCAACTGATAATGTAGTGAGTATTGGAAAGGTATCTGTTGATACGGATGAGTACCTTGTATATATGGAATAGCCGGCATCATTGTCTCAAAGTCAAAGAAATATATAGGGTATGTTAACCGTTTAAGGAAAGCCCGAATCTCTTGTTTGTTGAGATAAGTTTTGTCTGTTACAGCCGCTTCTACAACTTTACTTGCACTTTCATTCAGTCCACCTGCGTGATATACGTCATCAAAAGTGATAAGACCATTTTCATAATATTTTAATTGTGTGGAGAAACGCAGACCTTTTATTTCAAAGACTGATTGTTGCGGTAAATGTTTTGCACAATACTGCCAGAATGGGCATGCCCCAGCTTTCTGACATTGTGCGCCAAGTGCAAGATTTGGCTCGTCGCTATCCAACACCTGATGCGCCCTTTTGACATTCCGCTCAACATCTTTATAAACTTCATCAACTAAGCCAGTGATATAGTTTTCCGCAAATAGCCCTTGAACATCCAGCTTCCCGTCAAGTATATAACCTGTATCAAGACAAACGAGATAGCAGTCCACTATGTGCAAGCCGCATTGCTCAAGCACGTACTTTTGATAAGCGACATCAAAGATATATTCTTGTTTAACAGCGGTGCTACTCTTAACTTCATATATACTATAGCCTCCTTTCACTTTGCGCAGAATATCTACGGCACAGTAATTACCCTGATAAGAGAAAGCAGCTTCGCAAATGTTCTTTTCGCCTTTCGCAAGATATTCCTGTGTTTTGCGAATCATGGCGGCAATATCAAGATGACCGTCTTCCGTATAGGAGGTGGTTTCTACATATTTGCCATATAGACCTTTAGCAAGTTGCCCTACTTCGTGTCCTGTTGCAATGAGCTGTTGAGCAGAAGGGTCTTCAGTTGCTTCTGCGGGTTTATAGACACTCAACCACAGCAATTTCTCGCATTGGCAGAACTTGACATATTTCGATTTCGATAATCCGCGTGACATAGTATGATAGATTACGATAATAGTTTCTTCAGTTCGTTAAATTTGTCGGGGTTGGACATTTCGTCCCAATAAAAAACAATGTTCTTTTCTATGTTAAATCCATCTTTTTGCTTGGGATAGACAATAATCTGACATTTATCACAAAGAACGCACACCGATGCTTCTTGCAGTTTGGCATAGGAAACACCTTGATCAAATGTTTCTGCAATCTCAGCTTCATTCTTCATCCAATATTTTTCTTCTATGACCACTTTCGCCTTTTTCATATTCTCTCCATATGGATGAAGCGAAATATCCGTTCTTCCTTTCTTCTCTGCATTCCCTCGTCCAAGGTGCAGGGTGACTTGATTTAGGATGTCGCCTTGCTCTTCTGTCCAACCCATATCAGCCAACAAAGGTAACACTTGATACTTATGTACGGCGGCTTCTTTCTCGGTATAATCAATATCGATTGGCGCTTCATGCGCTTTAAGATTCGGCAATGAAGCCACATCATAGCCTTTGCTTGCCCAAATTTGCTTGAGTTGATTATAATCTTCCGATGTAAGCGGCCAGCCACTTCCTCCTTGGAAATTCTTATGAATCAACTTGTGGTCTTTGAAATATGGGTGTGCTTTTAATTCGTCAAGTGCGATAGTCGGCATAGATTGCTTGTGCCCGATATATGTACTGCCATAATAGAGAAAGAATGGATCTGCGACACCATCCGATTTTGCTCGATAAATCGCATTTATTGATTTAGCCGGTGCTTTTTCGTAAAAGACAAGTATATCTCCGCGTTTCGTTTCCGGATTAGCCTGCCAGAAACCTGCTTTCAAGTTACGCTCAATTTCTCCATAAGTTCCGACCAGAAACCATGCTTGCGCCGGTGTTGGCAATTCCTCTGCATTTTCTTCCTCTTGTTGCTCTTTCATCAAAGTGACTTGATAATCGTAGAAGAAAGCACATATTTCTGCCGGTTCAGTGATCTCATTTGCTTCGCAAAAATCAAACATGGCATCATTAACGGTCAAATAATAGAAGCAGCGGTCAATATAATTAAACCGTTGCGGCTCTTCCGGCATTTCCATTTCCAGATTCTTTGCTATGTCCTTGAAGTATTTATACTGCATCTCCCATAAATTCGGCAGAAACAAGTTAGGCAAATAACTATAAAGCATAACGGACAAAAACATGTTATCAACTAAAAGCATTTTATATTCGCTTTGCTGTTTGCCATCTGTATCGCCTTCTATGAGACAGTCAACGATTTTCTCATAGAATTCAGCATTGTTTATTTCATTTTTATTTTCCTCGTTCTCCAACACATCAATTGTCAGATTATTGAAAAACATCAGAAGCCTTTTGATTGTCGCCAAGTTTGATGGTCCCTGATTAACGAAACATTGTGAATCATACTTTTGACACAAAGCGAGAATCTCCTCTACAGGAACATTTTCATTGTACAGCCTTGCAAATTCTGCAACAACTTTCTGACCTCTGGGACTATTTTTATAATTCTCCCACTGCATTTTGGATACCTTTTTCATGATGCTATAATTTTAATTGTTTAACATTCGAGATTATGTGCCATTTTTCTTTTGACGCTGCAAAATTACAACAACATACTGCCAAAGTACGGCAGTAGCTGAAAGAAAATACAAAAAAAATGCACTTTTGGTGCACTTTTCTTATTTTTGAGCCGTATTGGTCTCTATTGGATGGTCCTTTTCGTATTGTTCGTCATCGAAATCTCCATAGTCGTGACATATCAGTTCTGCCTCTTTTTTGAGCCAATAAATGAAGATGTCAGGTTCCAATACTCGGATGGCGGAACCATGCAGTTGGATTTCTTGGAACAGGTCGAAGGTCGGGACAAGGTAGTACTCGAAATAAACGAACTCACCTTCTTCTCCTATTTCCTTTTGCGAATGATGCAAAGGCAGGGAACGGAGATAGTCGGCTTCTTCCCGCACGACTTCCAAAACCATACGTTGTGGCTGCGCGGTATGTTCGTTACGACAGATACCGAAGTAATCGCGGAAATACTCTTGCGCATCAAAATCTTCCGGAATAGTGTAAGTGTCATCGAGCAGCGTGAGTTGCTTGATACGGTCAAGGCAATAGGGTTTTAACGTATCGGGTGCAATAGATGGTCTTCCAATGACATACCAACGCCGACGAAAGACCTTTAAGCAATAAGGCTCTACATTAACGGTATAAGGAGCGGGAGTACCGAAAGGCTGATATGATATTTGTGCAACTCTACCTGTACGGATTGCTTCCATTAGTGGCGACAGGTAAAGCGTATCCGATGGCATATCTTCCAATATGATTTTGTCTTTCAGTTCCTTGTTGTCGCTGACAAGTTGAGCCACAGACAGGGTATTAAGCAGCCAGCGGTAGGTTGTTGAGTGTTCCAATTCGTTGCGGTTGACGATGTGATATACGTTTCCGTTGCGTTTGTCGCACTCGATAATGATGCCGAACATATCTAAAATGGCATCTTTCCAATGGTGGAAAGTCCGCTCCGGGATTCGTGTTGAATGCTCGTCGTTAATAGACGAACGCGCCCATGCACGATCAATCTCTTCGCGCGTGATAGTTTTGGCATTGTAGATTAAATCAACAAGCCACAAGTAACGCTTATATAGTGTAGCAGCTGCCATAATGCAAATGTCTATCTCTTCTAGTAATAGTTCGTCTATCTATTGCTTAATCTGACAAAGCCAAATCATCGCCTTTCCAATGCAGGATCGGTTATAGGCTATGTGCTATTTCGATTGCGATAGTATTTGTTGTAATTTCTCTGCTTCGGCAAGTAACTTTGCCGGATTCTGTTTCTTGAGTTTGGCGAGATTCACCAACTTCCATTGCACCGATGGATAGTTGCAGAAATGCGCGAACTCATACTCGTCCCAAAGCGGTTTGCCTTGCTCAAAGCTCACCAAGAACTGTTTGTCGGCGTCTGTGAGCATGGTGTTGACATCGCGAATCAATTGTAAACGCGTTGTTTCAAACTCGTCGTACGAAAATGCGAGATCCGTCATTCCTTCA
>JAEEGH010000519.1_pt1 | contig 144240 bp, 126 predicted proteins | sample 9134181 | NCBI WGS metagenome assembly JAEEGH01 (sample SAMN16246544, study PRJNA631951) | gut metagenome | biome: gut microbiome; feature: rumen; material: DP-attached | host: Bos | place: Iran: Karaj | collected 2018-10
TCGGTGGCATCATAGGCTGGGCCTCCTTAACTAATAGCTCTACGGACAATCATGATACTTACATAACAATTACCGGTTGTGAGAATAACGGCGCGGTGCAATCGGCAAAGAATTGTGTCGGCGGTATCATCGGAGCAACTTCCGTAGGGCATAAGAATGCCATTATCCGGATCCTTTCTTGTGTAAATGAGAGTTCTGTCACCGGAGTCAACTATGTGGGCGGCATCGCCGGACAGTTGAATGGTACCACGTATGACTATGCGGAAATCAGCGGTGCAGGACCGTCCATGAACAATCTTGAGAACAATCTCAATCTGGGGGCTGTTTCCGGTACTTCTTATAAAGGTGGAATCGCAGGAGGACGGCATAACGACACGTATGGCCAGTTCAACTATGTCTCCAATTTTTATACGGCAACCACTTTAATCTCAGGTGGAATTAACGGCGTTGACCATGAGGGCGCTAAGGGTGCTTACAAGATTGCCGGCGCCGGTGGCGTAAGCGTGACGCCTACCACGACAGAGGACGTGCAGCAAGGAGGCGTCAAGTACTTTGTCTCTGGAAAGTCAGTCACCGTGACCTTGTCCGGTGGTTCTTCCTACAGCGCCGTCGATGGCTCGAGCAACACTGTTGCCCTGTCAGACCTCGGAGGTGGTTCATATAGCCTTACTATGCCTGCGTCCGATGTGACCATATTGGCGAATTAAAACCAACCGGCTTGACGACAAAGCCGCCGCTTTCCTGATGAGAGGGTGGTGGTCAAATTGTGGCCAAATTTGGTGAATAAAAGAAATAAGACTTTGTAAAATGCCTGAAATATAGCAGCTTACAAAGTCTTATTTGTGCTCGGGACGGGAATCGAACCCGTACGGACATTTCTGTCCACAGGATTTTAAGTCCGGCGTGTATACCAATTTCACCACCCGAGCTCCGTTTTCAAAAAAGACCGGCCAATTTCTTTTGGTCGGTCTTTCGTGCCCAGGACAAGAGTCGAACCTGCACACCATTTCTGGCACTACCCCCTCAAAGTAGCGTGTCTACCATTCCACCACCTGGGCCTTTTAAAAGCCTCCCAGAAAAACTGAGAGGCAGCACTTCAAATTATGAAAACCTTGAGCGGAAAACGGGACTCGGACCCGCGACCCCAACCTTGGCAAGGTTGTGCTCTACCAACTGAGCTATTTCCGCATTTGGGACTGCAAATATAGCAATCTTTTTTGTTCTGCAAAAAAAAACCGCTATAAAAGAGACGTCATATACAGAGGCAGATAGACTAGGCCTTCTTCAATTTCAACATCTTTCGTGTGCAGGACATAAGGAGTTGAAAGATACTGTCCATACTTTTTGACGCATTTATGTATAGAAGATAGCGTATAATTGGCGCTGCTCTTAACTTCAATCGGCGAGATATTATGCCGTGAGGTTACTCTTTCCTTTTGTATTAGGAAATCAATCTGCATACGGCTCTCTGCATCCTCCCGATCAGAGTTGGAGTAGAAGAACAAATCATTGCCAGAGGCTTTCAGCATCTGGGCAACTATATTTTCCACCAACATTCCTTCATTCACTTCTAGCTTGTCAAACATCAGTTTCTGATAGATTTCATTGGAGACAATGCCTCGAGCGCTAAAAGCCAGAGAGATAAGCAAGCCTGTATCACAAAAATAGCATTTAAGCGATGTCCTGTCCTCATTGAGCCTCAGGCCAATATTGGGAGCTGTGGTATTGTAGCAGATATTGGCAATTTTGGCATCTTCAAGCCAGAAGAAGGCGCTGTCCCACTCTCGCATCCTTGCCTCATCTTTGAGGGCAGAAAGGACAAATTTCTTTTCTTTCTTCTGCAGCTGACCAGGTATAGCATCATAGATAGCAGAAACGCGAGCAGTCGCCCCGCCTGCATATTTCTTTATATCGTTAGTGTACAAGCGGAGTATTTGACGCTTGATAGCATCAACTCTCTTGAAATCGCGCGAGACCGCATATTCGGCAACAGCTTGAGGCATACCGCCAACTATAAGGTACTGACGGAAGTATTGCAAAGCTTCTCGGTGAAAGTCTCCCATTGGCTTTAATTTCTCCCACCTGCTCTTGATATAAGGCATCATCACTTCATTTCCCATAGCCCAAAGGAATTCTTCAAAGTCCATAGGAAACATATCAAGACCCTCCTCTTCAGAAGGAATAACTATATTATCAACATTCTTTTTGATGGAAATGAGAGATCCTGTCTCCAAATAGTCAAAGCGGTGATCTTGCACAAGAGCTTTGATCGCTTCGCGGGCGCGAGGACATTTTTGAACCTCGTCAAAAATAATGAGAGACTTGCGTGGTGAGAGACGTTTTTTGTAGTGCAGCTGTAGATTCTGCAGAAGTGTGTCAATATCCTCTAGATACTCTTCAAACCAATCTTTGACTCGCTTCGGGGCTTTGCTAAAATCTATTAGAAGGTAGGATTCATATTCGTTGCGTGCAAATTCCTCGGCAATCCAACTTTTGCCAACACGGCGCGCACCCTCTATTAGAATAGCTGTGGTGCCGTTTTTTTCTTGCTTCCACTGAAGCAGTTTATCGTATATTTTGCGCTTCATAATCACGTTTTCTAGATTTTCTGCAGTGCAAATATACACTTTTTCGCGATTTTTAGCAAGTGCTTTTATACACCTTTTCGCGATTTTCTAAAATCGTGTTTGGTTGAAACGTTTTTTCTAAATTTGGGGTATGAAAAGCAAAACTCTGAAAACCATCTTGTGCGCTTTGGCATTCTCAGCGATTTTCCCGTTAAGCGCAGCATCCCAGACAAACAACCGAAGCAAAGTATTCAACCCTCTGACAGACAAGGTTGAAGTGCGTCACGAATTCAGGGGAGCCTGGCTAACCACGGTAAGAGGCTCGGACTGGCCAAAGAAACTTAGGGTGAACCTCAGCAAGCTTCCGGGTGAATCCAAGCACGACCAGAAGCTCAGGATAGAACGCCAGAGAGACTCCCAGAAAAGGGCCCTTGTGGATGTAATCACCAAAATCAAGGAAACCGGCTGCAATGTTGTGATTATGCAGCTGTGCTGCAACTCCGAGACCTATTACAAGTCCAAGATTCTGCCGTGGGACCACAACCTTACAGGTGTTCAGGGAGAAGATCCGGGATATGATCCGCTTAAGCTCGCGATAGAAACAGCGCATAGCCTAGGTATGCAGATCCACGGATGGTTCAACCCTATGAGAGTGGGCGGCGTGGATACGGAAAGGGCAAAGAAGCATCCTTGCCTGAAGCATCCGGACAGAGTAATCAAATACGGCAAGACAATGTACTGGAACCCGGGTAATCCGGAGGTTATCCAATATCTATACGATCTTATCTACGAGGTAATGAGCAACTATGATCTGGACGGAGCTCATATTGATGACTTCTTTTACCCGGAGGGGCTTAGGGAAAAGCTGGAGGTTTTGCCTAAACTCAAAGACAGTCTCAAGACTCTGACAGACAAAAACCAGATCGCCGAGCTAAAAAAAGCCATAAGGAAAATGGATGATGGAAGGACCTGGGATGATGCTTCCTGGTATCAGAAATACGGAAACGGGATGGAGCTTGGCAGATGGAGAGAAGACAATGTGAACAAGATAGTTGCGGCAATGCACCGTGCCGTCCACGATGCCAAGCCGGAAGCCATATTCGGCGTTTCTCCGGGCGGAAGACTGGTCAACACCCAGAAACTCTATGCAGATCCGCAGTACTGGATTGAAGAAGGAAGCATAGACTATCTTGCCCCGCAGATTTACTGGCAACATGGTCACAGGATTGCGGACTTCAAGTTAGTGCTGGACAGCTGGGAGCCAATTATGAAAGGCGTGCCTTGCCTGCCTGGCCTTGCAGCCTATCGCTACAAGGAAAAGGGATTTGAATCTATGGACGAGTTTGGGTTGCAGATAGAAGAAAGCAGAGAAGCAGACTTTGTCCAAGGTAATATATGGTTCACTACAAGAAGCCTGTTCCGACCTGATTTCCTGGAGTATATGAAGGAAAAGATTTATCCTTATCCAAGCCTGATCCCTAAACTCGGAACAACTTCAGATGTTGCTCCGGCTCCAGTAACCGTAACTGAAAGCAATGGAGTTTTGACCTGGGACAAGTCTCCTGCCGCAAAGAGCTACGCCATCTACAAACTCTTTATAACCGGATACTCTCCTGACGGCTTTTCCGCAATCTGGGAGGGAGGCCTTGTAGGGCAGACTACAGAAAACAAATTCTCCGCCCCTGAAAAAGCGGAGAACTATGTAGTGGTTGCTGTTAACGGCAAAGAAAAATCCGTTCCAAGCAACGTTGTATTTGTGCGCTAAAGCACGCTCTTGAATTCTTTGAGGAAGCGGACATCGTTCTCAAAGTAGTGGCGCAGGTCGTTGACCATCCACTTGAGCATCGCAATGCGCTCTATGCCCATTCCGAAAGCGAAGCCAGTGTATTTCTTGCTATCTATGCCGCTGGCATCGAGTACGTTAGGATCCACCATTCCGGCACCCATAATCTCCAGCCAGCCAGTTCCCTTGCAGATGTTGCAGCCTTTGCCGCCGCAGATGTTGCAGCTGATGTCAACCTCTGTGCTAGGCTCGGTGAACGGGAAGTATGAAGGCCTCATACGAATCTGAGTCTGCGGGCCGAACATCTCCTGGACAAAAAGCAAGATGGCCTGCTTAAGGTCAGCAAAGCTTACGCCCTCGTCTATGTAAAGACCCTCCACTTGATGGAAAATGCAGTGAGCCCTTGCGCTGATTGCCTCGTTGCGGAATACTCTTCCAGGACAAACCACGCGGATAGGCGGCTTCTGTCTTTCCATAGTCCTAACCTGAACGCTTGAAGTATGAGTTCTAAGAAGAATAGGATCATCGCTCTCCGGATTGATGAAGAAAGTGTCTTGCATATCTCTTGCAGGATGCTCCGGAGGGAAGTTCAGGGCGGAGAACACGTGCCAGTCATCCTCAATCTCAGGACCTTCTGCAACGGCAAAGCCGAACTTGGAGAAAATATCCAGAATCTCCTCTCTTACAAGGGATATAGGATGCCTTGTGCCAAGCTCAAATGCGTCGCCAGGCTTGGTAAAGTCTGTCTTGGTATCGGTTTCCAGAATATCTGCAAAAGAATCTCTCAGCGATTCTATTTTTTCTGCAGCTTTGGTCTTTAGCTCGTTAAGACATTTGCCGAACTCTCTCTTGAGCTCAGGAGCCACGCTGCGGAACTCGTCGAAAAGGCGGGTGATCTCGCCTTTCTTTCCAAGTAGCTTTACTCTCAGCTCTTCAACATCCTGAAGCTTTTCTGCGCGGAACTGTTCTATCTTGTCCAGCAGCTGGTCAATATCTTTCCTGTCCATCTTCTTTGTTTTTATCGGGGAGCAAATATACTTAATCTAGGCTATATGTCGTCTCTGACTACTGGCATTGTCATGCATCTTGCTCCTCCGCCGCCGCGAGGAAGCTCGCTGCCCTCAATGGTGATTACGCATCTTTTCTCTTTCTCCAGATCCACCTTGCCGTCTATTACATCATCCGCCGCAACAACGTTGAAGCCGGCCTGGCTCAGCGCGTTGAGAGTGTGTACGTTGCGGGCATAGGACAGAATCTTTCCCGGAGCTATGGCAAAACTGTTGGCTCCGCTGTGCCACTGTTCGCGGTCTGCGTTCCACTCGTCTTCGTCTCCGCCGCATAATACAGGCTCCAGATCCTTGCCGAGTTTTCTCAGGGTGGAAAGAATATTTTGCTCATCGCGGATCTTCTTAACCCTTCCGCCTTCTATCGTGATATGAACCGTACGGTACTGGTTCTCCCAAAGAATCAGCGGCTCGTAAATCAGGCAGGCGTCTCTGTCCAGCATCGTGAACACCATATCCATATGGATGAAACTCTCTATGTCGTCAGGAAGCTGCTGCACGATTATGTGCTTTTGCTCTCCATCCGGATTCTGGCAGAACCTCTGGACAAGCTTATCTATGCCCTGTGAGGTAGTTCTGAGGCCGTTGCCCACAAGAAGAATGTTCTTGTCTATGACCAGGATGTCTCCGCCCTCCACGCTCACGTTGTTCTTTACCGCGCTGCCGGCAATTCCGCCCTCTCCTGCTATTTCCTTAGAGAATTCGTTGGCGTCTATGATGGTGCAGTCAAAAAGCTTTGGATTGGAGAAGATAGCCTCCATAATCAGAGACTCCCGAACCCTTACCCTGTTTGCCATCTTGCAGATTAGCACATCCTCGCCGATGGAGGCGGAAGCGTCTCTGGTAAAGTAGAAATTGTAAAGCGGGCTGAGGGCATAGTACTCATCTGCCAGGAAAGCCGTAAGTGTCTCTATCTTTGCAGGAAGACCCTCTATCAGAAGCCTTGCCAACTTCTTGGCCGGAGCCTTCATCAGAGTGTCGAAATACTCCGGAACATTTTCTATGGTACATATTCTCCTCAGTAGCATTCCCCTGTCTCCCGGATCATCCAGAACTGTCTCCAGAAGATCGGCTACCTGATATGTCTTAGTCCACTTGTTCAAGACTCCGTGGAGCTGGGCATATTCCTTCTGGGCTATAGACAGGTTCAAGATGTCGCTGTATAGAGCCCTCTGGGCAATTCTCGGAGTCATATTCTCCACCTCGTCTCCAGGGGTATGCAGAATCACTCCCCTAAGTCTTCCTATTTCGCTGTGTACTTGTACTTTTACTGGGTTCATAAATATGATTGAATTCGTTTTTTATAAATAGTCTGAAAGGTTGTTGATGGCAAGATCCGCGGTAATGGCCTTTATCTGTTTCTCGTCTCTAGGGCAAATCAGAAGCACGTCCGGAGTGGAGATTACTATGTAATTCTCAAGGTTCTTCACCACCATCAATTTTCCTTTTTCTGTAGATGCCACTATGCTGTTTTTCACTCCTTCCAGCATCGCTGAGGAAGTGTTCACCAGATTTCCGTCAGCATCCTTAGGACTCTGAGAGTAGAGGCTCTCCCAGGTTCCCAGGTCACTCCATCCGAAAGAAGCCTCAAACACCCTGCACCGACTGGTCTTTTCCATAACTCCGTAGTCTATGGAAATAGAAGAGCATCCGTCGTAAACATCATCCACTTTCTGCTGTTCTTCAGGAGTATAGTAGAACCGGGATATCTCTGAAAACGCTACGGCAATGTCAGGAAGATGGGCCTGAAGTTCCTCCTTTATAGTCTGGAGATTCCAAACGAAAATACCAGAGTTCCACAGAAATTCTCCGCTGGAAAAAAGCACCTTTGCCATCTCAAGGTCCGGCTTTTCTGTAAATGTCTTCACCTTGTAAGATGCGTGGCCGTTGATGATTTCCGCCTTGGCCTTGTTGGCCTGGATGTATCCGTACTGGGTTTCTGGCCTAGTGGGCTTTATTCCCAGAGTCAGAAGGCAAGGCGTCTTGCTTGCATAGTCAAGAGCCGTTTCCACTGTCTCCAGAAAGACATCTTCATTAAGTATCAGATGGTCTGCCGGAGTCACAACAACCGTGGCTTTGGGATTTTTCTTGAGCAGCTTGTATGTGGCGTATGTTATACAAGGAGCCGTGTTCCTCTTGCGGCTTTCCAGAAGGATGTTGTCTTTTGGAACCTGAGGAACTTGCTCAGCGATGAGGCCTTCATACTGCTTTGCGGAAACTATGAGGATGTTCTCCACCGGAACTATCTTGGAAAAGCGGTCTACCGTTGCCTGAAGGAAGCTTCTGCCCGTTCCAAGGATATCCATAAACTGCTTTGGACGGGCATTGCGGGACACCGGCCAGAAACGGCTGCCTACCCCGCCTGCCATTATAATGCAATACTTGTCTGAAACCATAATTCTTCTAAAAGTTTGACAAGTTAATAAAATTCCCTGAATTTGTGAAATTTCATTTCCTTACCAGCAAGGACGAAAAGCGTCCGGACGGAAACTAATCTTTTCTCCTGAGGCATCCATCTCTATTCCGATGATGTCAAATACGGCTTCAAGAGAAATTTTGTGGTTTCGGATATAGGCGTCTGCTGCTTTGATGAGAAATTTCTGCTTTTTCTCGTAAACGGTAAGGTCTGGTTCAACGACAGAAGAGTTAGCCCTTGACCTTACCTCAACGATGTGAAGAAATCGCTGAGGGTTGCCTGAAGATATTATCGGACCCTCAGCGATTATGTCTATTTCAAGATGGTGGTGGCGCCAGTTGCGTTCAAGAATAGTCAAGCCCTTGCCGCTCAGCCAAGATGCAGCTATCTCCTCTGCGCTCCTTCCCTTCTGGACTGTGGTTCTTGTATTCACTACTTCTTAGCCGGCTTCTTGAATGTAACCAGGAGAGCGCCTTTTGGAAGAGACTCGCCTTCCTTGACATTGACTTCTTTGATGACTCCGTCCATAGGCGCGGAGACGATATTGTTCATCTTCATAGCCTGATAGACCATCAATTTGTCTCCCTTCTTGACCTTCTGGCCCGCCTTAACGAAAATCTCTATCACCGAACCCGGGATATAGCTCAGGACCTGGTAAGGATCCGGAGCCTTCCAAGGCTTGCGCTCAAGAAATTTCTTTGTCAGGTATGTCTTGTATTCGTGGCCTTCTTCCGCAACCCTGAGTTTTTTCTTTGCAGGAGAAGGCACGAGGAACTCCGTGGAATCGTTTGTAGGAGCAAGCGTCTGGAGTTCTTCCTCTTGAGGTATGTTGTTAGCGTTTTCTGCCATAACTCAATCTTTGACTAACCATTAAAACGGTGGAATGCCGTGCTTCTTCTTAGGCATGCCGGAGTTCTTCTGCTGGGAAATATCAAGAGACTGAAGAATGAACTGGCGGGTGTCTGCAGGATTGATCACGGAATCTATATAGCCCTTTGAAGCGGCAACATAAGGGTTGGCGAATTTCTCCTTGTATTCCTCCACCTTCTTCTTGCGCATTGCCTCAGGATCTTCTGCCTCCATAATCTCCTTACGGAAAATAATGTTGGCGGCTCCCTGAGGACCCATAACAGCAATCTCGGCTGTTGGCCAGGCAAAAACGAAGTCTGCTCTCAGATGGCGGGAGTTCATTGCTATGTAGCCTCCGCCATAAGCTTTTCTGAGGATGACGGTAATCTTTGGAACGGTGGCTTCTGAATATGAGTACAGAAGCTTTGCGCCGTGGCGGATAACGCCGGCGTGCTCCTGATCTACGCCAGGAAGGTAGCCAGGCATATCCTCAAGGGTCACGATAGGAATGTTGAAGGCATCGCAGTAGCGGATGAACCTTGCGGCCTTGTCTGAAGAATCGCAGTCAAGAACACCGGCCAGATAGAGAGGCTGGTTGGCTATAAAGCCTACTGTGCGGCCTTCAATTCTTCCGTAGCCGATGACTATGTTCTTTGCCCACATCTCCTGAACCTCAAAGAAATCGGAATTGTCCACAAGGGCGCGGATAACGTTTCTCACGTCATAAGGCTCTGTAGGATCTGCCGGAACGGTCTTTACAATGTTGTATTTCTTCAGAGGCTGTGCTGGTTTTGCCGGCTGGCTCTTGGCCTGGTTGTTTGCCGGAAGATAAGACAGGAGTTTCTTGATCTGGGCAAAGCACTCGTCTTCGCTCTCTGCAAAGAAATGGGCGTTGCCCGTAGTCTCGCAATGAACCCTGGCGCCGCCAAGGCTTTCCATATCTATTTCTTCTCCCAGAACAGACTTGATTACCTCCGGTCCGGTTATAAACATCTTGGAGATCTTGTCTACCACAAACACATAGTCTGTAAGGGCCGGAGAATAGACAGCACCTCCGGCACAAGGACCCAGAATCACGGAAATCTGAGGAATAACGCCACTGTTGAGGGTGTTGCGGAAGAATATCTCGCCATATCCTGCAAGGGAATTCACTCCTTCCTGGATACGGGCTCCACCAGAGTCGTTGATGCCAATCAGAGGAATTCTCATCCTCAGGGCATAATCCATTATCTTGGTAATCTTGCGGGCGTGCATGCTGCCCAAGGAACCTCCTGCAACGGTAAAGTCCTGCGCATAAACCGCAACAGGCTGGCCGTTGATCTTGCCGGTGCCGATAACCACTCCGTCACCTGCCAGGTCTTTCTTCTCCATTCCGAATTCACGAGCGTCGTGCTGAATGAAGAGGTCATACTCATAGAAAGTTCCTTCGTCCAGGAGTTTGCGTATACGCTCTCTGGCCGGAAGCTTTCCCATCGCGATCTGCTTTGCGATGGCCTTGTCTCCTCCACCCTGCTGAGCGTGCTGGGTTCTCTCCTGTAATTCAGAAATTTTTTTGCTGAGCAAACTCATATAATCAGGTTTTAGTATTGTCAAATCGTGGCAAAGATACAAAATTTAAATATTATGCCCTTTTGGGCATTTCCGCAGCAACGCCTGCTATAGATTTCATTAAAATCTTATCTTTGTAGATTGTGTTGGGGATGGCTATCCTCAGCGATTTTATCACGCAATAATTAAATAAGATTTTATGTCATACACATTTGCCCAAAGGCACATCGGACCACAAGAGGCGGACATTAAGGCTATGCTCGCCAAGGTCGGAGTAAATTCAATGGAAGAACTTGTAAAGCAAACCGTTCCGGAAAACATTCTGCTTAAGGAAGACCTCAGGATGGATGCCCCAATGACGGAAAACGCCTACCTGGCGCACCTGAAGGAAATGGTTTCAAAGAACAAGAATTTCCGCTCTCTGATAGGTCAGGGATATTACGGAACCGGAGTTTTGCCGGTTATCATCAGAAACATCTTTGAAAACCCGTGCTGGTATACCTCCTACACGCCATATCAGGCAGAGATTTCACAGGGAAGGCTGGAGGCTCTTCTTATTTACCAGACCGTTATCAGCTCCCTTACCGGCTTCTCCCTTTCCAACTGCTCTATGCTGGACGACAGCCAGGCAGCCGGAGAGGCAATGAGAGTAATGTTCAATCTCCGCAGCCGCGATGCCCAGAAGGCCGGAAAGAACGTTCTCTTCGTAGACGACGAGGTATTCCCTCAGGTAAAATCCGTTATTAGAACAAGGGCAGAAGGCCTTGGAATCAAGGTTGTCCTCGGCGAATGGGACAAATGGGAAATTGACCCAATGTGCTTTGGAGCATTGATTCAGTATCCTGCCGCAGACGGAGAAGTTAGAGACTATTCCGCATTCTGCGCCAAGATGCACGAGGCCGGAGCAATGGTTACCGCATATTGCGATATCCTCTCCCTTGCAGTCCTTAAGGAGCCTGCAGCCTGGGGAGCAGACATTGCAGTGGGCAGCGCCCAAAGACTCGGACTCCCGATGGGATTTGGCGGTCCTGTAGCAGGATATCTTGCAACAAGAGAAGAATACAAGAGAAGCGTTCCGGGAAGAATAATCGGAGTAACAGTAGACCGTCTTGGAAACAAGGCCGTAAGGCTTGCCCTCCAGACTCGCGAGCAGCATATCAAGAGAGAAAAGGCCACTTCCAATGTCTGCACTGCTACCGCCCTTATGGCAACGATGAGCGGAATGTATGCAGTATATCACGGACCGGAAGGCCTGAAGTCCATTGCCCGCAACGCAGAACTTTTTGCCCACAGGGTTGCTTCTCATCTTAAGGAGGCCGGCTATAAGCTTACTAACGAAGAGTTTTTTGACACTATAGAGATCTGCGGAGCAAACCAGGAGGAAATCAAGAAGAAAGCCCTTGCAGAAGGCCTGAACTTCTTCTACGCCGAGTGCGGCAAGATCAAGATCAGCTTCGACGAGCTCAGCTGCAAGGAAGAGGCTCACAAGATCCTGAAGGTGTTTGGCATAGAGCCTTGCTGCTGCCACGGCCAGGGAGGACATCATCATTGCCCTGCTGAAAGGACTTTCATGAAGAGAGAAACTCCTATCCTTACTCAGAAGGTATTCAACTCATACCACAGCGAAACCGCAATGATGCGTTTCATCAAGATGCTGGAAAGGAAAGACATCTCCCTTGCCCATTCAATGATTCCTCTGGGAAGCTGCACAATGAAGCTCAATGCCGCCGTAGAAATGATGCCGCTTAGCTGGAGCGAACTTACAAACGTTCACCCTCTGGCTCCAAAAGACCAGGTTGAGGGTTATATGCAGCTTATCGATGAGCTTATGAAGGATCTGAACACCATCACTGGATTTGCTGCCTGCTCACTCCAGCCTAACTCTGGCGCCGCAGGAGAATATGCCGGACTTACAACCATCCGCCGCTTCTTCAAGGCAAACGGACAGGATAACCGCACGGTTATGATTATCCCGACTTCCGCACACGGAACCAACCCGGCTTCCGCAGCAATGGCTGGATTCGACATTGTTCTGGTGGGATGCGACGAAAACGGCAACATCAACGTTGAGGAACTTGAGCAGAAGGCAGAGGCAGCAGGAGAGAACCTTGCCGGTCTGATGATCACCTACCCTTCTACTCATGGAGTTTTTGAAGTTAAGATTAGGGAAATCGTAGACGCCATCCATAAGTTTGGCGGAAAGGTTTATATGGACGGCGCCAATATGAACGCCCAGATCGGCCTTACCAATCCTGGAACCATTGGAGCAGATATCTGCCACCTGAACCTCCACAAGTCGTTTGCAATGCCTCACGGCGGCGGCGGTCCTGGAGTAGGCCCTATCTGCTGCACCGCAGAACTTGCTCCTTACCTGCCAGGTCATCCAGAGGAGAATTGCATTGCCAGAACCTGCCAGAAGGCAAAGGGATGCAAGGGAGAAGATGCTGTTTCTTCCGCACTCTACGGAAATCCTCTGCTGCTTCCTATCACTCACGCTTACATCAAACTGCTGGGTGCAGAGGGCCTGAAGGCTTCCAGCGAGGTTGCCATTCTCAACGCCAACTACATCGCCGAGTCTCTGAAAAATGAATATCCTACTGTTTACTCCGGCGCCACCGGAAGAGTTGCGCACGAATGCCTTCTGGATTGCAGAGATTTCTTGAAGAAGTACGGCGTTGGCTCTACAGACATTGCCAAGAGGTTGATGGACTTCGGGTTCCACGCTCCTACCCTTTCATTCCCTGTTCACGAGACCCTTATGGTTGAGCCTACGGAGAGCGAGCCAAAGGAGGAGATGGACCGCTTCATAGAGGCTATGAAGACCATCAAGGCAGAGTGCGAAAAGATTGCTTCCGGAGAGTTCGACCCTAAGGACAATCCTGTTGCCAAGGCTCCGCATCCGGCTCACGAGTGCTGCGCGGATTCCTGGGCTCATCCTTATTCAAGGGAGCTGGCTGCCTATCCTCTGGAATGGATAAGGGAGAACAAGTTCTGGCCTGCAGTTTCAAGGGTTGACGACGGCTACGGAGACCGCAACCTTGTCTGCAACTGTGAGTAAAATACCTATAATCCGGTATTGCAGCTTGCAAACAACCACCATACCTTTGCATTGCCATTGATAAGGAATTGTATTAAGGTTAATTGTAAAAAGAGGCCGGCCTTGTATCAGAAATGATATACAGGCCGGATCTTTTTGTTCACGCTTGCTGATTTTGATGTATTTTTGCAACTGGAATGAATGAGAATTATCCTATAACAAGTTCAACGCTTCTTGCAGATGTAGTAAACGCCAATCCGGCAATTCTTTCTGTTTTGGAGAGGCTGGACATACGCCTTGGTTTTCATGAAGCAACGGTCAAAGACATTTGCGCTGAATACGGTTTGTCTTCAACTCTTCTGATCAGCATTTTCAATATCTATGCAAGTGACAGCTTTGAGCCTCAAGCTAAAGCTCTGACAAAACAGGACGTCCTGAAACTGATAAAGTATCTTGAGACTTCTCACAAGTATTATTCAAAAAAGAGCTTTCCTTCTCTCCATGGCAAAATCCATCGTCTGCTTAAGGAAGGAGACCAAAACAACGCAAAGATTCTCAATAAGTTCTACGACGACTACAGCCAGGAGATGAAACATCATTTCCTCTTTGAGGAGAATATTGTCTTTCCGTTTATGAAAGAGCAGGCTCAGATTGAATGGGAAAGACCGGTGCCGTTTGACATTACACTCTTTGCAGAAAACCACAGTAATATTGAGGATAAACTTTCTGACCTGAAAAACACTTTTTTGAAATATCTTCCACACGGATATTCCCAAACGCTCCACACAAGTATTCTCAAGGATATTTACTCTCTTTCTGAAGATCTTCAAAAACATACCGCGATAGAAGACAAACTGTTGATTCCTGCAATAGACAAGTTGCTCAACAAAGCTGACATCCAAGCCTCAGAAGACAGAGCAAGAGAAGAGACCACTGATTCCAACTCTTTGTCAGACAGGGAAAAGGAAATAATCGCTGAGGTTGCAAAAGGGCTTACCAACAAGGAGATAGCAGACAAGCTGAACATCTCCATCCACACCGTAACCACCCACCGCAAAAATATCTCCCGCAAAACCGGAATCAACTCCATATCCGGCATTACGGTTTATGCAATCATCAATAAGCTCGTTGATTTAAACGACTTGAAATACTAGTAGTCGTCTCCCCGCTGCTCAGCTCTGCGGCGGTCTTTGTCTTTGATAGATTCCCTCTTGTCGTACTCTTTCTTTCCCTTTGCCAGAGCTATATCCAGCTTGGCGTAGCCGTTGTCTGCAATGTACAGTCTGGTTGGAACAATTGTCAAGCCCTTTTCTTTGACAGAACGTTCCAGCTTGTTGAGTTCCTTGCGGTTAAGAAGGAGCTTGCGGTCTCTCTTGGGATCCTTGCGGTTGAAGCTTGCCCAGAAATACTCGGAGATGTGCATATTCTTAACATACAATTCCCCGTTAACGAAGATGCAATAGGTATCCGCCAATGACGCCTTTCCGGCACGGATAGACTTTATCTCCGTTCCGTAAAGCACCACTCCCGCAGTATAAGTTTCCAGGAAGATGTAATCAAACCCAGCCCTGCGGTTTCTGATATCTATTTTTGCTCTCTTCTCTTTCATCGGCGCAAATGTAACTATATAATCTGTATCTTTGACTACAATAAATGATTGTGTTATGACAGAAAGAGAAAAGATTCAACTGTTTGAAGACAGAAAGATTCGTTCTGTATGGGACGAAGAGAAGGAGAAGTGGTTCTTTTCCGTGGTGGATGTTGTTGCCGTACTAACAGGAAGTGAGGATCCTGCTAAGTATTGGCGTGTTCTTAAAACCCGTCTTAAGAAAGAAGGAAATGAAACCGCTACAAATTGTAGCGCTTTCAAGATGAAAGCCGCAGATGAAAAGTATCGGTTCACGGATGTTGCCGATATGGAGCAAATGTTCCGCATCATCCAATCCATCCCGTCTAAGAAGGCAGAACCGTTCAAAGTATGGATGGCAAAAGTAGCTTCTGAGCGTATCGATCAGATGATAGACCCGGAAAAGAGTATCAATCAAGCCATAGTTGATTATCGCCGTCTAGGTTATTCAGAAGCCTGGATTAACCGCAGAATAAAATCCATTGAGATAAGGAAGGGACTTACCGACGAATGGAAAAGAGGCGGCATTACTCAAGAAATAGACTTTGCTTTCCTTACCGATTTAATGTCCAAAACCTGGAGCGGCTATACAACCAAGGAATACAAAAAACTAAAAGGTTTGACAAAAGAGAGTCTCCGCGATAATATGACAAACATGGAGCTCCTTTTGAACGCTCTTGCAGAAGAAACCGCCACTCAAATCAGCAAGGAACGTAATCCTTCTGGATTCAATGAAAACGCAAGGGTTGCTCACGAGGGCGCTGAAGTTGCCAAATCAACCCGTGGTGATATTGAAAAAAGACTTGGACATAGTGTTGTAACCTCAGAAAAAGCCATTGATTATATACAGCCCGCAGGAGAACTACCATTCCCCAAAAAACGGAAAAAGAAGAATCAATAGATCTTGATCCAAACCTGCCATTTTTTCATACTTTGGACCCAAACACCACCAAAAACTCAACCCAAAGCCCCCAAAAAACAACATAAAAACCGCTCACATCCTTAGCGATGCAAGCGGTTATAACTCATTTACAACTCCAGCCGCTAGTCTACCTCGACTATGGTAGTACCATAGTCTGATGGAGAAATGATGCTGCCGGCATTATTTTTATAATTAATAGTCTGGGTGCTGACTTTATACAACGTTCCCAAATTGCCACTTTGCGGCCAGGCTCGTAATTCATTTAAGACAGTATTGTAGCTTACATTCAAAGACGTTAGTTGATTGGAATAGCAATACAACTGTGTCAAAGCTGTGTTCTGCATTACATCCAAAGATGTTAGCTGGTTGGAATCGCAATACAAAGATTTCAAAGCTGTGTTATGACTTACGTCCAATGATGTTAGCTGGTTGGAGTAGCAATACAAGCTTATCAAATCAGTGTTTTGGCTAATGTCCAAAGACGTTAACTGATTATTTTCGCAATTCAAATATTTCAAAGCTGTATTATTGCTTACATCCAATGAAGTTAGTTGGTTGGACTCGCAAGACAAAGAAGTCAAAGCAGTGTTGTGGCTTACATCCAATGACGTTAGTTGATTGGAATAGCAATACAACTGTGTCAAAGCTGTGTTCTGCATTACATCCAAAGATGTTAGTTGGTTGGAAGAGCAATACAACAAACTCAAAGCAGTGTTGTGGCTTACATCTAATGAAGTTAGCTGGTTGGAGTTGCAATTCAAAGATGTCAAGGTAGTATTATGACTTACATCCAATGAAGTTAGTTGGTTGGACTGGCAAGACAAAGAAGTCAAAGCAGTGTTGTGGCTTACATCCAATGAAGTTAGTTGGTTGAACCCGCAAGACAAAGAAGTCAAAGCAGTATTATGACTTACATCCAATGAAGTTAGTTGGTTGGAAGAGCAATGCAAATATTCCAACGCTGTGTTATGGCTTACATCCAAAGAGTTGAGCAGGTTGTGATAGCAAACCAATACTCTCAACGCTGTGTTATGGCTGACATCCAAAGAAGTTAGACGGTTGTTATAGCACCTAAATTCCGTTAACGCTGTGTTATGGCTGACATCCAAGAATGTAAGCTTACCCAGATTTGTCCCAGATGAACCAGAGCCCGTGCATTGAAGAGATGTCAAATTAACAAAAAATTCGATTCCTCTGAGAGATGAAATATTATCGTGATTCTCGTCGGTTATTACAGATATCCGTGTAACTAATTTTGCCTCAGCGAGGCTGATTTCACCATCATTGTTGGTGTCGAAGTTATTTACGCAATAGGCTTTGAAGTTTGCATCTTCAAATGGAACAAAGGTATTTTCTTCATCGTATGTTATCTCAACTTTCAGCGGGTTCATCCAGTCCATCTGGTTTCTGGTTACTGTGAAGCTTCTTGTGGTGGATTTCTCATAGGTGCCGCCTAAAGCATCTGTGACGGTGATAGTGAAACCGCCTGAGAAGGTGGTTGGAGGGATGGCAAACCAGAAGTCTGTGTATTCTGATGCGGTAGAGCCAAGCTGTACTGGTGGATCACAGACAAGAGTGATGGCGTCTGTGGCGGTATTGTCCATCGTGGTAACTGGTGGAGTGGTAGTGGATACTGCGATAGAGGCCTTGCCTGCTATCTTCTCCCCATTGTTGCCTCTCAGGGTTATGCAGCTGACGGAAACATTGTCACCATAGAATCTTAACGATAGGTAGCCGCAGACATTTTTGAAGGCAAGGAAGTTGTTTTCCGTAACAGCTATCATTGCATTGGCGCCGATGCCGAAAGAGTGAGCCTTGTAGGTCTGCTCAGACGGGAGGGTCATTGTTATGGCTGTGCCAGCATTATTTATCTTGTTGTTATTGTAATAAGGATAAACAGCATATACTTTGCTCAGAGTGTTGCCGGAAACGAAACCGCTGGCAGGGATTTCCTCAAAGCTGCCGTAGTTGTCTCCATCTTCTCCGGTGAACAAATACTCGGAGTTGAATGTGGTCTTGTTGAAAATGGAGATGTGGTCGTTCTCATTCCAGAGAACTTGCATATTCTCGTCCGCATATACTTTGGTGTCCGGCTGTTTGTGGCTTTCTGTGCTGGCATAGAATACCTGGCCTGAGGATTTGCCTAATCCTATCGGGGTTTCCGGCTGGTTATCTTCCTTTCCGCAGGAAACCAGCAAAAGTATCGTAGAGAATAGGATTAATAACAAAGAGAATGACTTTTTCATTATCATAATTATCGTATTCTTATTGTTCGTTGTTTTTGTCACAATAATGTTATTCGTCAACTTCTATTATGGTTGTACCATAGTCGGAAGGAGAAATGGTGCTGCCCGCTTTATTTTTATAACTAATAGCCTGGGATCTGAGTTTATATAATGATTCCAAAGTGCCACCTTGTGGCCAAGCGCGCAAATCAGTTAAAGCCATGTTGTGGCTTACGTCCAAAGAAGTCAGCTGGTTGGAATAGCAATCCAAATTTATCAAAGCCGTATTCTGACTCACATTTAGACAGGTTAGCTGGTTGGAGATGCAATACAACTGTGTCAAAGCCGTGTTATGGCTTAGATCCAATGAGATTAGCTGGTTGGAAGAACATTCCAAATAATCTAAAGCCGTATTATGGCTCACGTCCAAAGTGGTTAGCTGATTATAAGAGCAACGCAAAAATGATAAAGCCGTGTTCTGGCTTACATCCAAGGAAGTCAGCTGGTTGGAATAGCAATCCAAATTTATCAAAGCCGTATTCTGGCTTACAACCAAAGTGGCAAGTTGATTGAAAATGCAACCAAAAGTTTTTAGCGAAGTATTCTGGCTAATATCCAAAGAGGTAAGTTGGTTAAAAGAGCAACCAAAATAAGAGAGAGCGGTATTGTGGCTGACATCTAAAAACTTTAGTTGGTTGTCAGAGCACTCCAATTCTGTTAAAGCAATGTTGTGGCTTATGTCCAAAGAGGTAAGCTGGTTGGAATAGCAATCCAATTTTTTCAAAGCTGGGTTCTGGCTTACGTCCAAAGATGTAAACTGGTTGTACGAACAATCCAATTCTGTTAGAGCAATGTTGTGGCTTAAATCCAACGAAGTAAGCTGATTATAAGAGCAATCTAATCTCGTCAAGGCTGTATTCTGGTTTAAATTCAATGAGGTAAGCTTACTCAACATAACCCCAGATGAATTAAATCCATTACAAATAAAAATTGTCAAATTTGTAAAGAACTCTATGCCTTTGAAAGATGATATGTTCTCGTGATTTTCATCAGTATTAACAGATATCTCTGTAACTAATTTTGCCTCAGCGAGACTGATTTCGCCATCACTGTTGGTGTCAAAGTTATTTACGCAGTAGGCTTTGAAGTTTGCATCTTCAAATGGAACAAAAGTGTTTTCCTCATCGTACGTCATCTCCACTTTCAGCGGGTTCATCCAGTCCATCTGGTTTCGGGTGACGGTGAAACTTCTTGAAGTGGATTTTTCATAGGTGCCGCCAAGGGCATCGGTGACGGTAATGGTGAAACCGCCTGAGAAGGTGGTTGGAGGAATGGCAAACCAGAAATCGGTGTAGGCCTCTGCGGTAGCGCCGAGCTGTACTGGTGGATCACAGACAAGAGTGATGGCGTCTGTGGCAGTATTGTCCATCGTGGTTACTGGTGGCGCCGTCGTGGATACTGCAATAGAGGCCTTGCCTGCTATTTTCTCGCCATTGTTGCTGCGCAAGGTTATGCTGCAGACAGAAACATTGTCGCCATAGAATCTGAGAGACAAATAGCCGCAGACATTTTTGAAGGCAAGAAAGTTGTTCTCCGTTACTGCTATCATTGCGTTGGCGCCGATGCCGAAAGAGTGAGCCTTGTAAGTCTGCTCAGACTGGAGGGTCATTGTTATGGCAGTACCAGCATTATTTATCTTATTGTTATTGTAATAAGGATAAACAGCATATACTTTGCTCAGAGTGTTGCCGGAAACGAAACCTGTGGCAGGGATTTCTTCAAATCTTCCGGAGTTGTCTCCATCTTCTCCGGTGAACAAATACTCGGAGTTGAATGTGGTCTTGTTGAATATAGAGATGTGGTCGTTCTCATTCCAGAGAACTTGCATATTCTCATCTGCATAGACCTTGGTCCCCGGCTGCTTGTGGCTTTCTGTGCTGGCATAGAAAACCTGGCCGGAGGATTTGTCTTGCCCTATCGTGGTTTCCGGCTGGTTGTCTTCCTTGCTGCAGGAAACCAGTAGCAGCATCGCTGAGAAAAGAACTACTAAATAATAATCGGTTGTTTTCATATTTGCATCAATTATTCTCCTTATTAACTTCGATTTTCCAGATGGCGACAGTATGACTTATTGCCGACTCTTTGCGGGTTGACATATATTTTAGTGTTGTCTTAAACGATAGCTTTTTGCAAAACTTTTTATCTTTATGACATTTATATGTTTCACAAAATTTGCCGTACAAGTCTTTAAAACGATTATCTTTTATAATCTTTTGAGGTTTATTATACTTCTGAGCAAGAATACTATTCAAGAGATTTCTTTTTCGACCGTACTTGTGATTAAGAACATCGCTGTTTTTGGTGGGAATAGTCGCGCTTTTGAAGATTTTAATAAAGTCATCTGCTTTGCCACACAAAAGAAAATAGGATTCTATTTGTTCTAAACTTGAGTATGCAAGACGAATGATATCATAAAAAATACGTAGAAATGCCTCAGAACCTGTATTTGTGGGACTAATATACTTTAGTTCCATTAAACATTGTTTTTCGTTTAAGTTCCAACCGATATCTACACGCCTTGATATAAAAAAAGGATGAGGTATCTCAAGGAGAATGTCTTTTGCATTAAATCGTCGTTCCAAGCATTCTACTATGGGAAAACGCAAAAAGCTCTCTGCCAACAATTTTGTTTTGCTATTATTGCTGATAAATGAGCTAAGTAACAAAACAGATTGTCCAATTGTTCGAAGACATACTACTTCATTAACCATCTTCCCTAAAAGTTAATTCATTGATGTTTGTTATAACTACTCTTATCCAGGGATTATCGAGATGACTATCAATGAATTCTGCATAGGATCCTTCATTTACGTATTTAGCAACAGCTTTATCCAAAATCCCTTTGGGATTATCTGAATTTAAACCACCTATAAAAATTGCTATTTTAGAATTTTTCTCTAATTCTTTTTCGAAGATTTGAACTGTCATATTATTATCTTATTTAGTAGTCAAGTTCAATTATGGTAGTTCCATAATCGGCAGGAGAAATGTTGCCGCCGGAAGCATTTTTATAACTAATAGTTTGGGTACTGAGTTTATATAAAGTTTCCAAAGTGTAGATTTGTGGCCATGCTCGTAATTCTGTTAAATTCGTGTTATGGCTTACATCTAAACTGGTGATTTGGTTGTAAGTGCATATCAAAGTTTCCAAAGCAGTATTAGCACTGACATCCAAATAGGTGAGAGGGGTAGAATTGCAATGTAAAAAAGTAAGAGCTGTGTTGTGGCTTACGTCCAGACTGGTCAGCTGGTTGTTGCCACAAGCCAAAGATTTCAATGTCGTGTTATGACTTATATCCAAGGTAGTTAGCTGGTTACAATAGCAAGACAAATCCGTCAATGCCGTATTATAACTCACATCCAAGGTGGTTAACTGGTTGTAATAGCAATGCAAATATATCAATGCCGTATTATGGCTCACATCCAAGGTGGTTAGCTGATTCATATCGCAAGACAAATCCGTCAATGCCGTATTATAACTCACATCCAAGGTGGTGAGCTGGTTGACAACGCAATACAAAGAAGTCAATGCCGTATTATGGCTTATGTCCAAACTGGTAAGTTGGTTGGAAGAGCAACCCAAAGATGTCAATGCCGTATTATGACTCACATCCAAGGTGGTTAGCTGATTCATATCGCAATACAAAGAAGTCAATGCCGTATTATGGCTTATGTCCAAAGAGGTCAGTCTGTTGTTACCGCAATCCAAATCCGTCAATGCCGTGTTATGGCTTATGTCCAAAGAGGTTAGTTTTCCTGAATTCATACTACCATTGCCATGGCATACTAAATGTGTCAAACTAACAAAGAACTCTATGCCCTTGAGGGATGAGATGTTATCGTGATTCTCGTCGGTTGTAACAGATATCTCTGTAACTAATTTTGCCTCAGCGAGGCTGATTTCTCCATCACTGTTGGTGTCGAAGTTGTTTACGCAGTAAGCTTTGAAATTTGCATCTTCAAATGGAACATAGGTGTTTTCTTCATCGTATGTCATTTCCACTTTCAGCGGGTTCATCCAGTCCATCTGGTTTCTGATGACAGTGAAACTTCTTGTTGTGGACTTCTCATAGGTGCCTCCGAGAGCATCTGTTACGGTGATGGTGAAACCGCCTGAGAAGGTGGTTGGAGGAATCGCAAACCAGAAATCGGTGTAGGCCTCTGCGGTAGCGCCGAGCTGTACTGGTGGATCACAGACAAGAGTGATGGCGTCTGTGGCAGTATTGTCCATCGTGGTTACTGGTGGCGCCGTCGTGGATACTGCAATAGAGGCCTTGCCTGCTATTTTCTCGCCATTGTTGCTGCGCAAGGTTATGCTGCAGACAGAAACATTGTCGCCATAGAATCTGAGAGACAAATAGCCGCAGACATTTTTGAAGGCAAGAAAGTTGTTCTCCGTTACTGCTATCATTGCGTTGGCGCCGATGCCGAAAGAGTGAGCCTTGTAAGTCTGCTCAGACTGGAGGGTCATTGTTATGGCAGTACCAGCATTATTTATCTTATTGTTATTGTAATAAGGATAAACAGCATATACTTTGCTCAGAGTGTTGCCGGAAACGAAACCTGTGGCAGGGATTTCTTCAAATCTTCCGGAGTTGTCTCCATCTTCTCCGGTGAACAAATACTCGGAGTTGAATGTGGTCTTGTTGAATATAGAGATGTGGTCGTTCTCATTCCAGAGAACTTGCATATTCTCATCTGCATAGACCTTGGTCCCCGGCTGCTTGTGGCTTTCTGTGCTGGCATAGAAAACCTGGCCGGAGGACTTACCCTGACCTATCGGGGTTTCGGGCTGGTCGTCTTCCTTGCCGCAAGATGCCACTATCAGAATCGCTGAGAAAAGGAGGGCTACAAGTTTTTTTGTCTTCATATTTGATTGTTTTTTAACATACAAAAGAAATGGGGCAGTATTCTGTCCGTTATTAAGGCCGATGTCAGAAGCTGTCTGTTACCAATCGTGGCCTGTGCCTGGGTTTATAGGCTCTGTTGGGGATTCGCAGATAATTCCCTGATATTCAACTATAATTGATTTTGAATTTGGAGCAAGATAGGCCTGTTTTTCTTTTACAATTTCCATCTTGTTTGTTTGTGCGGCCGAGCTCCTAAACCGGTTTTCAAAAAGAAAGTGTGGAGCTCACTTTCATTTATCTTGTGGGGGGTTGTGGAAGAACCTTAACGCAATAAACTCCAGATAATACTCCACACTCGGCATTATATGGAGTAACTCCCCCGAACGGGATGATACCGCATAATCAATGCACGAGCGCCTAGTATATCCGTTATCCTGCGTTGTTGAAAACTTCCACATTTCCCACAAAGGAAAACGAAAACACTTTCGCTGTATGTCTGCCTTTCGGCAAGGCGAATATACAAAATTTTATAGAATATCAGAAATTTGCGAGGATGGGTATAAATCAAATAATCCGTATCTTTGGGTACGTGATATGATAGAAACTGTTTTCAAACGGGAGTGGACAGATTGCGATATGCTGGCTGTGATGGGGCCGACGGCTTCCGGAAAGACGGCGTTTGCAGTTAAGATTGCGCGTTGGATCAACTCGCTTTGCAAAGAAGGAGCGTTGCCATATTCCGGTTGCCATATAATCAGCGCAGATTCCCGGCAGGTATATCGTGGAATGGACATCGGAACAGGCAAAGACATCGCTGAGTACGGAGAGATTCCATATCATCTTATAGACATCGCTGAGGCTGGAGAAAAGTATGACCTTTTCCGCTACAAGAAAGACTTCCAGAAAGTTTACTCGGAACTCAAGAAGGAAAACATCTTCCCGATACTCTGCGGGGGCAGCGGACTATACATAGAAGCCGTATGTAAAGACTATGATCTTAAGGAAGTTGCGCCGGATCCTGATCTTAGGAAAGAGTTGGAGCAAAAGAGTATGGAAGAGCTAGTTTCTATGCTCACCGATTTGAAAACCAAGCACGGAACAGAGCCCCACAACAACACGGATTTTGACACCAGGAAAAGAGTCATCCGGGCCATTGAAATAGAGATGGCTTACGACAATATTCCTCAGAAAAAAGAATCTTTTGAAGGTCCTAAGAAAGTGCATTACCTGGCGCTGAATCCGGACCGCGAACTGAGAAACCATAAGATAGACCGCAGGCTGGAAGAAAGACTCAACAACGGGATGGTGGATGAAGTCAAGGCTCTGCTAAACAAGGGCATAAAGCCGGAAGACCTGATCTACTACGGCCTTGAATACAAGTTCCTGACTCAATACATTACTGGAGAAATCTCATATGACTGGATGAAGGAGCATCTGGCAATAGCAATCCACCAGTTTGCAAAGCGGCAGATGACCTGGCTCCGTGGAATGGAACGCAGGGGAATTAAAATAGAATGGATAAAAGTTTAAGAATATGAAGAAAGTGTTTTCAATCCTGGTTGTAATGGCGTTTGCCTTCACACAAAATGCCAATGCCCAGAAAGTGTCAGAGCTTAAGTTTTACGACGTAAAACAGCTTATAGCTCAGGGAGATGCGGTGATGATAGGTCAGGCGGAAAAGCCAACCGTAGACAGCTGCTATTATTATCGTCTGCCAAACAAGCTGAAGGGAATTGTAAGGAAAGACCTCTGGGATCTGGGATGCGACGGAGCGGGAATTGCCATCCGCTTTTCCACAGACGCGCAGTGCATAGGAGCAAGGTGGACTCTGACCTATAACTTTGGAATGGCTCATATGGCATACACCGGCATCAAGGGAATGGACCTGTATGTCTATGACCGGGGCAAGGAGTGGAAGTTTGCAGGAACCGCCTTCCCTAACGGCAAGAATTCAGCCAGCATATTCGTGAGAAAAATGTACGGCGGCAAGAAGGAGTATATGATATATCTTCCTCTGTACGACGGAGTTGAAGAGATGGAAATCGGCATAGATTCCACTGCAACCATCTATGCCCCAAGCGGAGCGCTGCTGCCTGAAAACACCGGACTTCCTATTCTCTTCTACGGAACCAGCATCACCCAGGGCGGCTGCGTTTCAAGGCCGGGAATGGCCTACCCCGCAATCATAGAAAGGAAACTCGGAGTGCCTACCATCAACCTCGGCTTTTCCGGCAACGGAAGAATGGACGGCAATATGGCAGACTGGATAAAGACTATTCCTGTCTCAGCGATAGTGCTGGACTGCCTTCCAAACTGCACCTACAACACAACTCGCGACAGCTCAGACTATTTCATAGGCTGGATAGCATACTCCAACCCTAGTGTTCCTGTATATCTGGTAAACAATTTCGAATATCCCCAGCAGTTCATACTGCCGGGCAACAACGATGATATGGTGCAGGAAAACATCCTGATCAAGGAAATCTACAAGAGGCTCAAAAGACACGGAACAACCATCAAAGATCCTGAAACCGGACAGGAAATCAAGACCGGCCCTTTGAAGAATCTCAAGTTCATTGATGTGTCAAAGGAAAAAGGCATCGGCAACGAAGACACCGTAGACGGCAACCATATGACAGACCTCGGCACCGCCAACTTCTCAAAGCGCCTCCTCAAACATATAAAACGTTAGAAACCCCAGGCTTTTTTTACGTCGGCCGGAATGATCTGGGCGTCTATGTAATCAACAGTGACGAAGGATGAATGGTTTTCGTCGTAATCGGAGTCCGTTTTATCCTTGTAAACAATTCTCAGAATAATCCAGCCCTTGACATCTGCCGTGCAGTTATCGCCCGGGAAGAAAGTTATATAGTACATTTCCGGACCGGACTTTGAAAAAGCTATTGGATCTTCAACATTGTCCCCCTCTCCGCCATCAACATAAACCTTCAGTCTTTTATGCCAGTTGTTGAACAGAATCCTTGAGTTTTCATCTGAATTCGAATTGGTCTGCAGCTCAACACGGTAAACTTTTTTTTCTTTCGAGAAATGGATATATGCCGTAACTGCCATTGACGGAAAGATTCCGGAAAAAACATCAACATTGCCATATCCGTCCAGAAAAAGATCTTCCGTTTGTTCATCCTCATATTCAAAATCGGCGTCTTCCAACTTGTCCTCGAATTCGGCAACATCAAGATTAAACGGAATATTGCAGAAAGTCATATAGTCTGACTTGAGCATAGTCTTAAGGCTGCCGGAAATCTCAACCGGCTCCAAATGTTGAGTTTGCGGAGCGACTTTTACCTTCTGACCGCTTGTGGTAGTAATCGTTTGCTGGTTGTTTTTGGTCTGCGATGGCTGATTCTGGGTAGTGGTCTGGCCGCCTGTACGTGTTCTGAACGTTGGCCTGTTCTGGGAATAGCCGCCCACGGCTATCATTGCAAGAGCGGCAATTATTGCTAATCTTTTCATAACTCTGTCTTTTATCAAAACCAAAGTTACATCAAATTTCGTTCCCTCAAGTATGATTTTTGCAGTAATTGTTATCTTTGAAAAAACATTCAATTTTATGAAATCGCATTTTAAACTGTCCGCGGCTATCGCCGTGATATTTTTCGGAACGTTTGCTGTTCTTTCTTTTGGAAGCAATAAATGCTTCTCTCAGAGTGCCTTGGAGACCTTAAAGGCAATGGGCGGAAACGCTCGTATCAACGTTCCGCCGGTAAGCGACCCCGTCTGCTGCTATTGCGGAGCTAACAGAAGCGATTCTCCTAGACGGGAACCCCACAAGCCGGGATGCCCGAATTATGAGGGAGGACAACGGACCGGCAATCAGAACAGCTCAAACAATTCCGGATACCAGGCCTATACTGGATCCTATAACTACAATGCTCAAGGAGACCACCATTATGTAACCTTTGCAGACCATCCCGGCAGTTCTTACATTCCACCAAAGCCAATTAGAGAAACGGCTGAAGGCCAGGCTATTTTGGCTGTAACGGAAGTTGCCGCAGATGCTGCGGCAGCTGTTTTGGCAGAAGGGCTCAGGGCCTTGTTTTCGTGGGGCTCTGAACGTGTATTCAGCAGAGACCACCACGGAAGGGAGTATGACCGCAGCGTCAAGGACAAGAATTGGGGAACAATGCAGGTCATAGAGAAAAACGGAACGGAAGGCATATGGGACAAAGGAGCAAAAAAATGGTATGTAAAACCAGGAAAATATCATAACATCCACATATTCGACGGGTATGGCGTGGTGCTCCAGGACAAGCGCGGAAAATGGGGAATGATTGAACCAACGGACAACGGAAGGATTCTGGTGCAGTTTGACTATGATGACTGCAAGTTCATCTCTGAAGGAGGTACAGGTTCTCCTGTTGTATTCGGATACAAGGATGAGGAAGGTTTTATGCACTATATGATAGGCCGCAATGTTCTGGACAAATCCAAGAACGCCTACCACTTTGATTTCTACGACGGACATTACAGCCAGGTGGAAATTACCGGAAGGCAGCATCCTACCAGAGGAGAACTGATTGCCCTGATTGCCAAAGACTATGACACCGGAAAGAGCAAGATAATGTCATATAACTGCAACAATATCTTTGGCGCAAGGCAGGATGAAAAATATGATGACGTCATCCTTACTGGAATGATGGATGTAAGCGAGCAGAAATACAAAGACCTGAACGGAAAAGAGGTTACTATGTGGGACGACTATTACAAAGTCAAGAACAACGGCAAGATGGGTTATGTCGTAACGCGCCACAACACTTTTGCAGATCATTCCTACGGCTCGTCTGAACTGCTGGCCTGCGACTATGATAATGTAACCCCGCTTGAGACACAGGCTTACGTATATGAAAGCATGCACAACCAATTCAGCTCAAGAAGCTCCAAAGAATTGGTGATTACAGAAAAAGACGGAAAATTCGGCGTTGGCTTCACATATTCGGAATCTGCCAAAAAACCTAAATATGATGACATTGGCATTGTGAACATCCGCGATGCAGATGGAGACCTTATGCCTGTTGCCATAACAAAAGAAGGCAATAAATATACGGCAAGGAGCCTCAACAACATTCCGATTTACTGGGATGACGGCAGCGAAGTTCAGGCCAATGATTTCCTTAAGGTCATAGACCGCCTCAACAAACACACAAAAGCCTGCCCTCACGCATGGAGAAAAATGAAAATCAAAAAATAAATCTATTCAAATGAAAAAAGTCCTATTCCTTACAGCCCTGATTTTATGCTCCTTGGGAGTAAGGGCGCAGAATGTCAAAACAGAAAAGGCTGATTCTGTTTTCATCGCGATAACTATGGATTCTCCTTTTTCCAAATGCTTTGGAAATGTTGATGCCAATAAAGACGGATTGGTAACATTCGCTGAGGCAAATGCCGCAGACACACTTTTCCTGGGATACGGCGGAAGGAAGAACATTATATCTAATCTGGATTTCCTGAAGTATTTCCCTAATCTGAAATATTTCAGCCCGGGAAACACCACAGTTGAAGAATTAGACCTTAGGAATATGAAAAAGCTTGAGGTTCTGGATCTTACCCTTGCCCCGTTTGTAAAGAAGATCACGATTGTAACAGGGTGCTATCCTAAGATAATCTACCCGAGCGGAGAAGGAGATTTCACCGTAACCAGAGTTTATAACCCTGCCGACCAGTCTACCTGGTGGCACTAATTACTCCTGGCGGAGCATCGGTTTTTTGAACTTGTAGCTGAAGATTATAAACAGCAAGCCCGCCACTACAAACGGGATGCTCAGAAGCTGACCGTTGTTCAGAAGCCTCTCTCCTCCGGCAGCGGCAGCAGCGGCAGTTGCGGCAGCGTCTGAACCTTCCTGAGGAAGCTTACAGAACTCAATAATAAATCTGGCTCCGAAAAGCAGCACCAGGAACAAACCGAACAAAAAGCCTCTGTACGGGGCTTTTTTGTTGTCTTTATGTCTGCGATAGATCCAAAGCAGAATCAAGCCTATCAGCAGATAGGACAGGGCCTCATAAAGCTGGGTAGGATGATGCGGAACTGTCTGGCCGTCGCGGACAAAAATGAATCCCCACGGAAGGCTGGTTTCGAATCCGTAAATTTCAGAGTTCATCAGGTTTCCAAGCCTGATTGCCATTCCGGCAAAAGGAATCGCAAGAGCTAGCCTGTCGCAAATCCAGACATAATCTATGTTATACTTCTTTCCGTATTTATGGGCATACCACCATATTCCAAGCAGAATAGCAAAGGCTCCGCCGTGGCTGGCAAGTCCGCCGTGCCATACCTTGAAGATCTCTTCCAGATTTTCTCTGTAATAGCCCCAGTCGTAGAAGAATACGTGGCCCAGCCTTGCTCCCACAAGAGCGCAGATCAGGAGCATATACAACATCGGGTCTAAAAGCTTTGACGGCAGGCCCTCTCTCTTGTAGAATTTTGAGAACAGCCAGTAGCCGAAAATGAATCCGGAAACGAATAGCACTCCGTACCACCTAAGCTGAACATTCCCTATCGAGAAAATATAGGGACTCACATCCCACTTTATTGCCAATAAACTATTTATCATATTCTACTTTGTAAACATTCTTGCAAAAACGCTCAGCGGAATCACCTTCTTGAATTTGTCTTCCAGCACCAGCTCTCCGCAGGTGTATTCCCTGCCGGCATAGTCTCCGAAGGCTTTTTTCAAAAGCGTGTCTGCCAATAAGGCGGAATAGCCGTTGGAGTAAAGGTTCAGAACTACAAACGAGTGCTCCTTTGCCACAATCTTTGAACATTCTTCCAGCATCTCGAACAGCAGTTCGTCTAGCTTCCATCTTTCCCCGTCCGGCCCGTGGCCGTATGCCGGAGGATCAAGAATCAGGCCGTTATATGTATTTCCGCGGCGAATTTCTCTCTTGACGAATTTCAGTGCGTCATCTACTATCCAGCGAATATTATCCAGGCCAGAAGAAGCCATATTCTCCTTTGCCCAATTTACTACTTGCTTTACGGAATCCACGTGAGTGGCCTCCGCTCCCGCGCATTTGGCTGCAAGAGTGGCTCCACCGGTATAGGCAAAAAGGTTCAAAACTTTTGGCTTGGGGCCGAGCATCTGCGAATGATTGTAAATCCAATCCCAGTTGGAAGCCTGCTCGGGAAACACCCCCACGTGCTTGAAAGACGTCAGGCCCAGCCTCATCTTCATATACAGGCCCTGGACATCTGGAACTCCGTGGCGGAAAGCGCTCCACTCGGAAGCTTTGCGATCCGCTCCCTTGTACTCAATGAACCACCGTTCGGGCATCTTCTTGAGCATCTCCCAGGTTCCTACGTCTTCCTTTCCTGCTTTGCCGAATCCGGCTCCAGGATGAAAAACGGTATGGGCCAGCTTCTTCCACTCTGCATCACTCATACTCTTGGACCACAAAGCCTTAGGCTCCGGCCTAGACATTATGAAGTCTCCGAACCGCTCCAGTTTGTAGCCGTCTCCTGAATCTAGAATCTCATAGTCTTTCCACCCTGCCGGGCTTTCAATGGATATGTTATGAACCGTCTGTACCATAGTCTTAACAAGTACAAAGATAAAATTATTAATTTTGCGGCGATTTAATAATTCCTTAATTATGCAGAAGTTTATCGACACTTACGATTTCAAGGGCAAGAGAGTCATTGCCAGGGTTGATTTCAACGTTCCTCTGAACAAGGATTTCAAAGTTACAGACGACACCAGAATCCGCGCAGCCGTTCCTACAATCAAGAAAGTTCTTGATGGCGGCGGATCCATCATACTTATGTCCCATCTGGGAAGACCTAAGGGAGTAGACAAGAAATACTCTCTGGAGCATATTATCTACAAGGTTGAAGAGCTGCTGGGCCAGAAGATACAGTTCTGTCCGGATTGCATGAAGGCAGACGAAATGGCCAAGAATCTCAAACCAGGAGATGTTCTCCTTCTTGAAAACCTCCGCTTCTACGCTGAAGAAGAAGGCAAACCAAGAGGGCTCAGCGATGACGCTTCAGACGAGGAGAAGAAAGAGGCTAAAGCCAAGGTAAAGGAGAGCCAGAAGGAGTTCACCAAGCACCTTGCTTCCTACGCAGACTGCTACATCAACGACGCTTTCGGAACTGCCCACAGGGCACACGCTTCTACCGCTCTCATAGCAAAATATTTCCCTGAGGACAAGATGTTCGGCTACATCATGGAAGGCGAGATCAAGGCCATCAACAAGGTAGTCAACGATCCTCAGCATCCTGTTACCGCAATCATCGGCGGTAGCAAGGTTTCTTCCAAGATTGGCATTCTCCAGAACCTGGTTGAAAAGGTTGACAATCTTGTAATCGGTGGCGGAATGGCCTTCACCTTCGTAAAAGCCAATGGTGGTAAAATCGGCGAAAGCATCTGCGAAGACGATCAGCTTCAGGTTGCCCTTGACATCCTCAAGGCTGCCGAGGAAAAGGGCGTCAAGGTTTATCTTCCTAAGTATGTTATTGCTGCCAACCGCTTTGACAACGATGCTACAAAGATGATCTGCCTCTCAAATGAAATTCCAGACGGATGGATGGGAATGGATGCAGGAACTGACTTCTTGGTTGAGGTTGAAGATGTTATCAATAACTCCAAAACCGTGCTGTGGAACGGCCCTGTGGGAGTATTTGAGATGCCTAAATTCGCTGAGGGAACTCTCCACATCGCCAAGGCTCTTGCCAAGGCCACTCAGGAAAAGGGCGTGTTCACCCTGGTTGGCGGAGGAGACTCCGTAGCTGCAGTAAACCAGATGGGTTATGCAGACAAGGTGAGCTATGTTTCCACCGGCGGCGGCGCAATGCTGGAAAGCCTTGAGGGCAAAATCCTCCCGGGCATCCAGGCCGTTATGGAATAAGCGGAATGGTTCTCAGGCGCAATCTGCAGGCTTCCGTTTCCTCGCTGTTTTCCGGAAGTTTCTGGAGTATCTTGAATCCGTAGTCTGTAGAGCTGTCGGCCTCATTAAATGACGGAGCGTTTTTGTAAATCCTGATGGGAACTTCAGGCCTTCCCTCAGCGATGTAAGCAATGTCGAGGCGCTTGATGTTGTTCTTCTTGTGCCAATCAAGAGGGAATGTGTCAAGAATGTGGTCCATATACCTCATTGAGTTGATGTGGCCGTTGAAATCCACATCGCTGAAATAAGTGTCAACCTCTCTTGCAAGAGTTGCGTCCTCCATCTGGATCCGGATGGGCTTGGTGATTGGAACGTCCATATAGTCAGGATGGTCCGGCGGAAGCACAAAGTCCATTATGGCTCCGTTCTTTATTTCCATAAGGTCTGCAGGATGGCGGGTGGTGGTGTCTATCATCGCCCACACGCTTCTGCCCCAGCCGAGGATTTCTCCAGTGGAGTCTACGCTCATCTTGAAGTTACGATTGGTAAAGAGCGGATGGACTTTCTCCACCCAGGTTTCCACGGCTATGACTTCGTGGCGAGAAGGGATCCTCAACATTTCAACGGCAAGACGTGAGAGAACCCAGGTCTTGCCGATGGTGTTTAGATAATCCGTTCCAAATCCCCTTTCTGTGGAATGGTAGTCCGCAGAACTCAGCATAGTATTCACAAGAAAGCTGAACCTCAGCATCTTGCGGACATTGCACTGGTACTGCTCAATTTTGAAAGTGTATCTGCCTATCTTGGGAAGAGACTGCATTATACGGTCATTATCTCCTTCTCCTTGGCTGCTACAATCTCGTCAACTTTCTTGGTGAAAGTGTCGGTATGCTTCTGGATCTCGTCTTCTGCATCTTTGCAGATGTCTTCCTCAAGACCGTCTTTCTTGAATTTCTTGTGAGCCTCTACAACCTCGCGACGAGCATTGCGGATACTCATCTTGGCGTTCTCGCCAGCACCCCTTGCCTGCTTGCAGAGTTCCTTTCTTCTTTCCTCTGTCAATGGCGGGATGTTGATTCTTACGTTCTCTCCGTTGTTGATTGGAGTGAATCCCAGGTTGGCATCCATAATCGCCTTTACTATAGGGCCTACCATCTTCTTCTCCCACGGCTGAACAATCATGCTCTTAGGGTCTGGAGTGGTGATGGAAGCAACCTTAGGAATAGCTGTCGGCGAACCATAGTAATCCACCATAACGTTGTTGAGAACAGAAGGGTTTGCCTTTCCTGCCCTGTAGGTCTTAAGATCTTCCTCAAGGTGCGTAATGGCGTTCTCCATCTTGGATACGCCCTGCGCGATGTTGTCTTTAGATACTTTGATTTCCATATCGTTTCTTTTTTATTTGTTTTCGTTGCATACAACCGTTCCAACATTCTCTCCTTCCAGCAGGCGGAGAAGATTCTTAGGGTCTGTCATATCAAATACCTCTATCGGAATGTCATTCTCTTTGCACATTGTGAAAGCGGTCTGGTCCATCACTTTCAAATTGTCTGCCAAAGCCTTGTCGAAGGTCAGCCTCTCATATCTTGTAGCTGTTGGATCTTTCTTTGGATCAGCGGTATACACGCCATCAACTTTTGTTCCCTTAAGCAGTGCATCTGCCTCTATTTCACAGGCCTTCAGCGATGCTGCAGAGTCTGTCGTGAAGAACGGGTTGCCGGTTCCGCCCGTGAAGATTGCCACTCCGCCGCCCTTCAGAACTTCCATAACCCTGTCTTTGTTGAAATGCCTTGCAAACGGCTCCATCGGATGCGGTGTATATACCTCTGCCTTTACACCCTCTTCCTCTATGAAGATACCCAGAGCCTTGCCGTTTATAACGGTTGCCAGCATTCCCATCTGGTCTCCCTTTACGCGGTCAAAGCCTTCCTTGACTCCATTCATACCGCGGAAGATGTTTCCTCCTCCAACAACTATTCCTATCTGGACTCCGGCCTTAACAGCCTTTGCTATTTCAACTGCATAAGACTTGATTACATCTGAATCCAGCCCCTGGCCATCCGCTCCGCCCATGGCCTCACCGCTGAGCTTGAGCAATATTCTGTTGTATTTCATACCCGTTATTTGCTATTAACCTACGAATTTAGCCAATAAATGACACAAATGCAACTGTATGATAACTTTGCTTTTCCCAAAAACGTTGTGTATATTGCATCGATTTTCAAATGAAATAATAAAACTACTGATATTTATATGGCTAACATATTTACAACATCTATCGGCAAGAAGGTGATAATGAGCCTCAGCGGATTGTTTCTGATACTGTTCCTCACCCTTCACGCCGTTCTTAACGGAGCTTATCTGCTCCCTAACGGAGCCGAGAATTTCAACGCCGTATGTGAATTTATGAGTCTGGGAATCATCAAGGTGATGGTTCCGGTGCTGGCTTTCGGATTCTTTATCCACATTCTCTATGCCTTCATACTTTATCTGAAGGACTACAAGGCAAGGGGAAAGGAAAGATATGCCGTTACCAACAAGACCAATGCAGACATGGCATCTAAGAACATGGTGGTTCTCGGACTACTTGTCCTGGTGGGAATCGCTCTTCACCTGACAGATTTCTGGGCAAAGATGCAGCTGCAGGAATTCCTTGGCGGAGAACCAATTACCGGAGCCGAGGCAATGACTCTGACATTCAGCCGCTGGTGGGTTTACGCCCTTTACATTGTGTGGTTCATTATCCTGTGGTTCCATCTAACACACGGATTCTGGAGCGCATTCCAGTCTATGGGCTGGAACAACGACAAATGGCTGAAGAGGCTTCAGTGGATTGGCTACATTTACGCCACCATACTGGTGCTTCTGTTCATTGCAGTGGCAACCAAGGCTTTTGTAGCAGGAAACTGCCCTTTGGCTTAAGCTTAGGTCAGCAGACGAAAAGCTCTCTAATGATGCCGTCCGAAATGAAAAACTTTTCGGACGGTATTTTTATTGTGCCGGATTTGTCTAAAGTCAGAAGGCCTTTGGCTTCCAGGGAATGAAGATTAGGAAGGAACTCAGCGATGAAAGCCGGAGACTGCGGGCTGGAGTTTCTGAGGGTTGAGAGAGTTACCCCTTCAGATGTGCGAAGCCCCAGCATAAGTATCTCGTTGAAAATATCTTGTGGAGAAAGATTCTCCCCGCCCCTGAGGTTAAGCGTAGCAACGTTGCACCAGGAAGCAATGTCTGAAGTGTTCCACTCCCTTGCCATGCCAATGAAAGAATGAGCTCCGGGGCCAAGTCCAAGATATGGGATTCTCTTCCAGTAGGAACTGTTGTGGCGGGAATGAAAGTTAGGTTTGCAGAAATTGGAAACTTCGTACTGGATGTAGCCGGCAGCTCTGAGTTTGGCCTGGAGAGTTTTGTACATCATCTCGCTATCTTCCTGAGTTGGGAGAGAAAACTCTCCTCTCTTTTCCATCCTCTCAAGAGGAGTGTCCGGATCGAGTCCCAGCTGATAGGCGGAGATATGTTCAGGATTGAGTTCTGTTATTCTGTCCAGATTGAATTCCCAGTCTTTTAAGGTCATCAGCGGAAAGCCGAAGATAAAGTCCAGGCTGATATTTTCTATGCCGGATTGGCGGAGAATATTGTAGGCGTTTATAGCTGTTTGGGAATCGTGGCGGCGGCGCATCCACCTAAGGTGCTCGTCTTTGAAAGATTGGACTCCCATACTCACCCGGTTCACTCCAATTCTTCTCAGCGATTGGGCGTATTCTTCCGTGATGTCGTCTGGATTAACTTCAACCGTGAATTCAAACTCATCGGGATCGAGTGTGTTGAAAGCGTTTTTCGGGAAAGTGAAGGCTTCCCTTATCGCTGAGACAGCTTCCTGAAGGGTTTCTGGAGGTAGAACAGACGGCGTTCCGCCTCCTATGTAGAGGGTTTTGATTGTCTTTTCGCTCTCATACAGAGGCATAAAGAAATCCCTGCGGGCGGAGATTTCTCTCTTTAGCGCAGGGATGTACTTTTGCCTCAAATTCCTTGAGACGGTTGAACAGAAGCCGCAATAAATGCACCTTGAGTTACAGAACGGAACGTGCAGATATATGCCGGCCATAATGGCTTATTTCAGATGCACCTCAGCTGTTCCGAGCTTGCCCTTGTCTGTATAGGCCTCTGCCGTGTAGGTTCCCTTTTCCAGGTCTCCGCCAGGAGTGAAGAAGATGCTTACGTCAAGCTCCTGACCCTGGTAGTCAACCTCTCTGGATGCGGAGTAGATGAGCTGCTCGCCATTGCAGGTGAATACCTGCTGGCCGCCGTCTGTCATAAGCACTCCGTCCGGATCTTTAATCCTGATGTAGATGGTCATAGGGCCAGTCTCGGCGATGGCGTTTTCCACAAGCGATAGGCTAACCTTGAACTGCTCGGTACGGGAAGAGCGCTCCATACTCTTGCCTCTGCGGTTGAGAGCCACAATGCTCAAACCGCGGCCTCTGACGGTGGAGCCTTCGTCGAGCTTCTTGCTCTGCTCCTCTATCTTCTTGGCCTGGGCTTCGTTCTTGGCAGTAGTTTCCTGAACCTGCTTCTTGGCCTCGGTAACCTCTTCCTTCAGGGCTATGTTCATCTGGTTAAGGGAATCTATCTGCTTGATATACCCGCGCATAATTGATCGCAGAGTACCAAGTTCTTTCTCATACTTGCGCAGCTGTGCGGAGTTGTTTGCCTCTGTCTTCTTGACTTTCTCAATAAGCTCGGCTACCTTCTCCCTTTCTATCTGGAGCTGCGTGTTGATCGTGTCGTTCGTGGACGAGAGGGCTGCGTAGTCCTGCTGTAGCTGGGTGATCTGGTTTGTCAGATCCTCCTTGTCCACCGTAAGTTCCTGAACAACCTCCTTGACTTCCGTCTTTTTGCTCAGCTGTGCTATAAGGACTCCTGCCAATACCAAAATGATGGCAGAAAGCACTCCGATGATGATCTTCAGTTTCTTTTCCATAACACTAGTTTTTGCTTGTCTGACAAAAATAGCAATAAAAATGTTTACTTTTGCCCCCGCACAATAAAAGTTACGGCTATGTTAAGATATATCATACGTTCTCTCAAATGCCTGGTAATTGTAGGCATAATGTTTTCACTTGTAGTGCTAATAATGTTCTACACGTCTGAGCACGATCCGGCCCTAAAGCCTTGGAACCTTTTTGACGGGCAGTGGCTGAAAATCATCCTGTTCTTTGTGGCCTATGCCGCCGTCTATCCTCTAATCGGATACAGCAAGAAGGAAGTGGCTTTCGGCGTCGGCTTTTCTGAAAGAAGGCAGGAGATTGCCGGAGTTCTCCGCGATATGAATTTTGTTGCGGAAGACATCTCAAAATCTGAAAGCGCTGACGTTCTGCGTCTGCATAACAACAGCGGAGTAATCAGGGCTCTGAGACTCTGGGAAGACACCCTCACCCTTACCGGATGCGACGGAATGATAACCATTGAAGGCCAGAGGAAAGACGTTGTAAGAGCCGCGATGAGGATAGAAAGCTATCTGGCAAAGCTTCAGGACAATAATCAAGAACAGCAATAATGAAGGTTGTAAAGAAATATCTCAGCCACATTTCAGCAAACCTGGCAAAGGGAATGCTGGAAAACGCCGGAATCCAGGCCACGGTCCTTCATCAGGATGCGCCTTACGCCGGGATTTCCTACAAGCTGTCTATAGACCTTGCAGTAAATGATGAAGATTACGACAAGGCCGTTGAACTTCTCAAAGAAGCGGAAGAAGGAGAAATGACTCTAGACGAGAAAGACGCAGAGTAAATTCTAGAAACCTTCTTTCATCATTTTCTCTGCCTGGCAAAGTTCCTGGTAGAACTCTTTCCCGAATTTGAATTCTATAGGTTCCCTGAGGAACTGGTAGACTTTTATTCCTTTTTCCTTTCCCAGGCGGAAAGCGTCTGAGCATAGATGCTCGCGGCTTAGCATAAGGCCCGTAAAGCCAGTGCTGAAAGTCTTTAGGCGGATGGGAAATATCCAGCAGCTCAGGGGCTTGCATATTCCGCTGCAGGATTTTTCAAAACCCTTTTCCACGGCGCACCAGGTAAAGCCGTCTGGGTTAATAACCGAATATGCGCACCTGCCGTCTGAAGGAACCAGCGGAGTAACCGTGTCTCCGTCTTTGTCAACAACAGAATATCCCTGAGAACAGATTTCTATTTTTCCGTCCTCGGCAAGGAAAACTTCATAATCTTTGGCTTGGGAAGAAAGGCTTGCGGCCTCTCCTTCTTCCAGCGGGGCTCCGCTATCTCCAACAACGCAGCAGCAGCCTTTGCATTTAGAATAGTCGCAGCAAAAGTATTCGGTGAGTATTTCCGTGCTTACAAGGCACTTGCCAATTTCTATGACCATGCTACTTGATGTCAAAGAAGTCTCTTATGAACTCGTTCTCCTGGAGAAGCTGAAGCGTCGGGATGTCGGCCGTGGTTCCGTCCATTATCACCGTTATGCGGTTGGTAGATGAGATCTCCTTGACAAAGGCGCAGAACTCAGCTTTGGTTATGCCCTTGAGCACTTCTTCCATCGCTGAGGAAATGTCTTTTCCGGACATATACTTCAGTTCCAGAACATCCAGCCAGTAGCGGGCAGAAGAGGCAAGAGCGGCTTTTCGATCTGAAACGGTCTTTTTGATGGCTGCCAGATCGGCTGCGGAAATGTTGCCCTTGGCGCAGGATGCAAGATTGTTTACAATGGTTTCTATGCAGGAATGAACGCTTGCGGAATCAGACTCAAAGATCATATCCAGGGCGCAGATTTGCTCAGGATAGTATTCCAGGCTGCTCTTGACATTGTAAAGCGGAACCTTGTTGTAAAGCTGAGTCTTGAAAATGTTTTCAACATAGGCGTCAAGCATATCCGAAAGCACCAGATTCTTGGCTGTCAGGTTCTTGGAAGAAGACAGGGTAAGGCTGGCATAGCTTCTCGGAACATTCATCTTGGCCAGGAAACGCTTTTCTCCGCGGCCCTTGGCAAGATAGTTAGGAAGCACAATCCAGTTCTCTCGGGCCGAGGCTTTTCCCGGTATTCCGCCAATGTATTTGACGGCAAGATCTTTTACAGAAGAAGCATTGCTGCCGGCAAATACAAACACAAAGTCTGCGGCATTGGTGAATCTGGATGCCAGATTCTTGTACGCGGCCGCATAGTCCAGAGAAGAAACCTGCTCTTCTGTTAGCGGACGCACAGCTTGGCGGTTGGAGTAGCGGTAGCTGCTTACGGAATCGCGGAATATGGCCTGAGGAGATATGCTGTTGTACTTGATGTCGTACAGGGCCTTGCGGTTGTAGATGTCAAATGCTGCCTGATCTGCCCGGCGGTCTGTCATATTGAGATATACGGCCTGGAGAAGCTTTTCCGCAGAAGCCGGAACGGCCCATCCGTCCATCTGCTCAGTGTTCTGGTCTATGCGGGAAGTCAGATTTAGATGATTGTAGTCATACAGGCGGTTCATATTGGCGTAAGAAACATCTGCCGTGGCTCCGGAAGAGAGCAGTCCGTTATAATACTCCTGGCTTCCAAGAGACGTTCCCTTTATCAGAGAATAACCACCCTTGCTGACAGCCCTGAAGAACAGAGTATCTGAAGATTGCGGCACATCCTTGAACACCAGAGTGGCTCCATTGGATAGCACAACCACCTTGCTTCCCATCTGGAGATCCTCCGTTTCGGAAACAATGGTTGAAGCAATCTGCGGAACGGCAGAAGGCCATACCGGAAGAGAGCTTTCTCCAGCAAGAAGCGGCTTGTCCAGCGGCTGGGAATAAGCAGCCAGAAGCCTGTCGGTTGAGATGCGGTTAACTCCGTCCGCCTTAGGAAGGAAGCAATAAATCACAATGTTGTTTTCCTGGTTCAGCGATGCGGCCATATATTCAGAAAGCTTCTTTGCGTTCAGGTTGAAAAGCACCTCCTTCATTATCTCAAACTGCATCTCGGTGCTGGCCAAAGAATAGCCGTCGTAACTGCTTCTGAGGGCTCTTTCCAGATAAACGTCGTTCGGTGCCTGATTTCGGTTGTCGTAAAAAGCCTCCAATTCTTTCCAGTAAAGGTCCTGGGCTTTGGCAAACTCCGTAGCGTCTACTCCGTGGTCGCAGAGCTTCTTTATCTGGGAGCTTACAAAAGACAAGGCTGAATAAATGCTGGAAGGAAGGGTCTCAAAGTTCAGGGTGAGAGAGCTGCTTCTCTCTATTCCCATAAACCGGTCCTTGACGATTTCCAGATTGTATATAGGAAGGTTCTCCCTGAGTATGGCGTCGTTGATCCTGTCGCGGAGAAGGCGCAGGGTAGCATTATCCATAAAGTCCTGGATATACGGGAGATTTGTCTTCTTGTACTTGTCTTTCAGCGGCTGCTTGAGAAGGTTTACGGAAACAAGAGTTTTTTCAAATTCGTCATCCTGCAGAACAAAGGTTTTCACCCCGTCAAATGGTTTCGGATCATACCAGAAGCGGGCGGTGCTTTTCAGAGGCTTTGGAATCGTAGAGAAAACAGACTTTATCTGGGTTTCCATCTTAGCCGGATCTACGTCTCCCACCACAATAACCGTCTGAAGCTCAGGGCGGCACCAGTTGTAGTAGAAACTCCTCAGGTCTCTAGAATTGATCTTGTTTATGCTCTTTATGTCAGATGGTTCTACCTCGTCTATGTAAGGGCTGTCCGGGTAAAGGTCTTTCAGAAGGGCAAATTCCATCCTGTGGGCTGGAGTCCAGCTGTTGAGGATTCTTCCGGCAAGGGTTGTGCGCTCCGCCGCAATGTCTTGCTCCTCCACGTTAATGGAACTCATCCAGTTATAAAGTATCAGCAGGGCGGAGTCTACTGTGTTGCTCCTTTCTACCGGGATATCCTTTACGGCATAGGTCACCCTGTCTTTCCCCGTGGAAAAAAGCAGATTGTCCTGGGTCAGGCCCAAAGTTTTCAGATAATCTGTGATGGCAGACCCTTCAAAGTTCCTAGTTCCCTTTGTTGCAAGCTGTTGCAGCAGCATAAAAGATCCCCTGTTCCCATCTTTTTCCAAGGAAGTTCCTACTTTTTGGGCCACGCAGAAGGTGGCTGTTGATTTTTGGGCCTGATTTTTGACTATGATGTAGGAAAGGCCATTGGAGAGCTTGCCGGTTTTCACCCTTGGGTCGTCCGGAAGTGCAGGAAGATCCTTGGTTTGATCCTGGGCGGTCAAAGAGATCGCTGAGGCAAGAAGGAGAGCCAGTATGTATGCAATTTTCTTCATAACCGATTGAATGTGTACAAAAATAAGAATAAATATGGTGTTTGCGTGATACCTGCATTTTTTTTATTTTTGCAACCTCGTAAAAAACAGAAATAAGAACCAAATAATATTTATAGAGATGAAAAGAATCACCAGACTTTTTTTGACCGCAGCAGTAGTTCTGTTTGCGGGAAGTTTATTCGCCCAGGATATGACTCAGGCCGGGGAACTTTACCAGAAGGGCACCGAGACATATCAGGCCGGTAATGAAATGGAAGCCGTAAAGAACTTCAAGGAGGCTCTGAAGATTGCTGAGGCTGCCGGTGACGATGGAGTTGAGATGGCTCAGGGTTGCAAGGATATGATTCCTCAGATTCTCCTTTCAGCAGCCGGAAAGATGGTTGCGGCCAAAGACTATGCAAAGGCAGAAGAGACCTATACCGAGGCCCTCAACACCGCTAAGGAATACGGAAACGATGCAGTAGCATCCAGCGCCCAGGCAAAGCTTGCGCAGATTCCTCTGCAGCAGGGTAATGACGCCTACAATGCAGGCAATATAGAAGAGGCTATTCCTTTCTTCCAGAAGGCTATTGAAAGAGACGCAAACAATGCCAAGGCTCACCTGCTTCTTGGAATGGCTTGCAACAAGGCCGGAAAGGATGCTGAGGCAGAGGCTTCTCTGATGAAAGCAAAGGAGCTCGGCGATGCAAATGCAGAGAAAGTTCTCAGCGGAATGTTCGTGTCTAGCGCCAACGACGCAATGAAGGCAAAGAAATTCACTGAGGCTATCGCCAAGGCTGAAAAGGCTCTTGCTCTTGGCCCTAACCCAACAGCAAGCCTTATTGCCGGAATGAGCGCTTATCAGGCAAAGAACTGGAACAAGGCCATCACTCACCTTGTAAACGCTCCTGCTTCTGCACAGAACACTTACATTCTGGCATCCTGCTATGAAAGCGCCGGAAAGAAGGCTCAGGCTTGCGCTACTTACAAGAAAGTACTGGGCGACGGCAAGTTCGGCCCTACCGCAAAGCAGAAGATTGCCAAGCTGGGTTGCTAAAAGATTATGCTTAAGGTAGAACTTCTTTCTCCAGCAAGGAATTCGGAAATCGGTATCGCGGCAATTGACTGCGGTGCCGATTCCGTTTATATTGCCGCTCCAAAATACGGCGCCAGGCTTCAGGCCGGCAATTCCTTTGAAGACATAGAAAAACTCTGTTCCTATGCCCATAAATTCGGGGCAAAGATATACCTTACTCTAAACACCATTCTCTACGACAGTGAACTCCAGGAGGCGGAAAAGTATCTTTGGACTGCATACGAGACCGGAATAGATGCCGTCATTGTCCAGGACTTTGCTCTTCTTAAGATGAACCGCCCGCCGATTCCGCTTTTCGCTTCTACCCAGACAGACATCCGCACTCCTGAAAAGGCTGCCCTTCTGGAGAAGGTGGGTTTCAGCCGCCTAATTCTGGCAAGGGAACTGAGCCTTAAACAGATAAAGGAAATAAGAAAGGCTACCTCCGCAGAACTGGAATGTTTTGTTCACGGCGCCCTCTGTGTCAGCTGCAGCGGCCAGTGCTACCTTTCCCAGTGCCTTGCCCAAAGAAGCGCCAATCGCGGAGAATGCATCCAGGCCTGCCGTTCCAACTACGACCTTATAGACAACGACGGAAACATTCTAGTCAAAGATTCCCCGCTTCTTTCCCTGAAAGACCTCAACCTTTCACACAGGCTGGAAGACCTTATAGACGCTGGCATTACTTCCTTCAAAATCGAAGGACGTCTCAAAAACATTTCATACGTAAAGAACATCGTCAGCCTCTACGACAAGGCTCTCAATAAAACCATCGCCGAGAAAAACAAAGACGGAGAGAAACTCCGCCGCACGTCTCTGGGCAGAAGCCGCATAGATTTCACTCCAGATGCAGAGAAAACCTTCAACCGCGGCTACACAGAATTCTTCCTGGACGGAAAACGCTCAGACTTCAAAAGCCGCGACAGCGCCAAAGGCATTGGTGAATATATCGGCAAGGTCACCGATATAAAAGGCGGCGACAAGTCTTTCGTAAGTTTCACCTACGAGTCAGACAAGACTCTCCATAATTCAGACGGCCTCTGCTTTGCCTCCAATGGCAAGATTACAGCTGGCTTCCGCGCCAACCGCTGCCAGGGCAAAAAGGTGGAACTCTTTACCAAAGACCTTAAGATCAAAAAGGGAGACCTCATCTACCGCAACCTGGACACCGAGTTTGAAAAGAGCCTGGAAAACACCCCGTCCAGAATCATTGATATAGACACCGCCATTCAAATTGGCAAAGACAAAATAAACATTACCGCGTTCTTCGCCAGTAAGCCAAAGTCTTTCTCAAAAACAGCAAAAACATTCTCTTTTGATATCACCGGAGAAGAAGCCAAGAACCCAGACTCCGCAAAAGACCTTATAGCCCGCCAGATCGGAAAAACCGCCTTGCACTTCTCCTTCACTGTCAAAAGCATAGAAGGAGACACTGTTTATTTCTACAGAACTTCTGCCCTCAACGCAATAAGAACTCAATTGGCAGAAAAACTCCAGCAGTATCTAGAAGATCTTCGGAAAAAAGAAACCACCGTCGCTGAGAAAAAAAACAATTATTTAGAACTCAAAGACCTGGCAAAAAAAGCCTTCAAGGAAGGCGGATCTTCCTATCTTAGAAACTGTTCCAACAAACTGTCAAAACAAGTTTACACAGAGCTTGGAATGCCAGACATTCAGCCATCATACGAGCAACTTCCTCCAAAGGACGCCATACTTATGAGGTGCAAATACTGCATCCGTTACCAGATGGGAATGTGCAAAAAGGATAACAGAAAAGACGGCGAAAAGCAAAGCAAAGCCATCCGCCATCTCTATCTGAAAAACGGCAACAACACCCTCGCCCTGGAATTCGACTGCTCACATTGCGAAATGCTTGTAAAACAATCCTGATTAGAAAGATTTCTCTATATTTGCAGTGTCATGTAAGTGACGTTAGTTAGAGAGTAAACAAGCAGGTATCGAAACACTGAAAAGTGTAGAGATGCCTGCTTTTTATTTTAACCGATGGGAGGTAACTGAAATACGAGGTCTCTTTGTCTTTGCACTCTTTAACTAACATATAAAATACATTGTATTTTGTTTGTAAATAAATTTTATTATATTTGTAAACAACACCAACACACCCACAATATGACCTCAATGACATTCAGAGTAGATGAGAATCTAAAAAAGAGTTTTGACGGGCTCTGCGATCAATTCGGACTCAGCAACAGTGCAGCATTAAACCTGTTTATGAAGGCTGTGGTCAGGGAGCGCAGAATACCCTTCGAGATTAAAGCAGAAACAGAAGAAGATATGAAACAAAAAGGATGGAACGCTTTTCTCCGGATGAGAGAAGCTGCTTTGGCAAATGGTGCCGGTGAAATGAGCCTAGAAGATATTAACGGGGAGATTAGTGCGGCTAGAGATGGGAAGTAAAAAGATCTTTGCGGTAATTGATACAAATGTTTTAGTGTCAGCCCTTATTTCAACAGACATTAACTCTTTTCCTTTAAGAGTAATGGCTGGAGTATATTCGGGAATAATAACTCCTGTTTATAATTTGGAGATTATTCAAGAATATGAAGATGTTTTAAAGCGCGACAAATTTCATCTAGATTGCAATGACATTGAAAGCGCGATAGGTGTTTTTGAGCAACTTGGACTTAATCTGGAAAGAAGACGCCTATCTAATAACGGGAAACATCAAACATTTTCCAAACAAACCATTTGTTGTAACACCAAAAGAGATTGTTGAAATTCTTGGTCTCTAGAAAAAACTAAAAAGGAAAACTCACAGACGCTAATAGAATGAACTACGCAGATTTAGGATTTGTCTTCCAATAAATATCTATGTGCCTTTGTTTTTGTGTATCTTTGCGGGGTATGATTTTTTCCGAAATAGCAGGACATAGGGATTTGATAGAAAAGCTCCGCGGGATGGTACAGGGCGGAAGGATGCCGCACGCCGTGCTGTTTAGCGAGCAGAGCGGATGCGGAGCGCTGCCTTTGGCATTGGCTACGATCCAGTATATGTTCTGCAGGACCAGGAAAGCCCTGGCAAGCGGAGAAGACAATCCGCTGGTAAAAGGACTGTTTGGAGACGAGCCGCAGGAGCTGCCAACAGAAGACAGCTGCCAAGTGTGCTCATCGTGCATAAAGGTGCGCAACCTGACTCATCCGGATTTCCACTTTGTATTCCCGATAAATACCACCCAGCTGGTGGAAAAAGGAAAGAAGGCCCCGATAGACGCATATTATGAGATATTCAGGAATCTGGTAAAGGAAAACCCTTATTTCAGCGAGGAAGACCTTTACGCCGCCCTGGAGCTGGAGAATAAGATGGGGCTGATTGGCGTAAATGAAGCATCCTGGCTGATAAACAGGCTGAACTTTACCTCGTATGAAGGCGGAGAAAAGGTGGTGCTGATACTCTTTCCGGAAAGGATGAACGCAGAAGCCGCCAACAAGCTCCTCAAGAGTATAGAAGAGCCAACGGAAGACACATATTTCTTCCTGATAACTAACGATCCGGGAAAAATCATCCAGACAATAAGATCAAGATGCCGGCTCATAGAAGTGCCGCCAATTGAAAAAGAAGATCTTGCAAAAGCCATCGCCGAGAAATGCAAATTAAGTGAAGAAGAAGCTCAGCGATGGGCAGCATGCGCCCAGGGAAGCTTTGGAAAAGCCCTACAGCTGATAGAAAGCAGCGAAGGCGAGACAGAAGACTTTGAAGACTTTTCTGCCCTGATGTCTCTGGCTCTGGACAAGAAGCTTCGGGAACTGATTTCATTTGCATCTGGGCTGGCGCAAAGAGGAAAAGAAGCTCAGAAAACCTTCTGCCGCAACTCCCTCAAGATGCTAAGGCAGATGTATATGCTGGATCTGGGGCGGGAAGACCTGGCATATCTCAACCCTACGCAGGAAGAAGAAATAAAGACCCTTGCCGCAAGGCTCAAGAAAGAGAATTTTAGCAAGTATTACGACATATTCAACTCCACAATCGAGTGCATAGAAAGAAACGTGAACGCCAAGTTCATATTCAGCGATTTGTGCAATGCACTCTATCAGAATACCTAATATGGACAAGAAAGACATTGTATTTGACTGCCACAGGGGCTGTCAGACAAGCATAGAAAAGAACGGGCAGATCCGCTGCACCTACGACCAGAGCTGCTGCAAAAGAGCCGTATTCGACTGGCTCCAGGGAATCCCGGAAGAAGAGATGGAAAACCTCTTTGAGGTAAGGTTCAAGAACACCAGAAAGGGCATTTACCTGAACACTTCCGGCCAGGTGCTGAGGCAGGGAGACATAGTTGTAACAGAAGCCCAGAACGGATGCGACGTAGGGATAATCACCCTCAGCGGAGCCGTGGTAGCGCATCAGCTCAGAAGAAGCAACATAGACTGGAAATCCTACGAGTTCAAGAGAATCTACCGCAAGGCCAGGCCTCAGGACATACAGAAATGGCAGGAAGCCATTGCAAGGGAACACCAGACGATGATACGCTCAAGGGTGCTGGCCGCAAACCTGGGCCTGGAGATGAAAATCGGAGACGTGGAATTCCAGGGAGACGGAACAAAGGCCATCTTCTACTACATTGCAGACGGAAGGGTAGATTTCCGCCAGCTGATCAAGGATTTTGCGGAGGAATTCCATATTAGGGTAGAAATGAAGCAGATAGGCGCACGCCAGGAAGCCGGCCTGATTGGCGGAATCGGAGTCTGCGGACAAGCTCTCTGCTGCTCAAGATACATCAACGACTTCCAATCTATCACCACCGCAGCAGCAAGATGCCAGGACCTTTCCCTCAACCCCCAGAAACTGGCAGGCCAGTGCGGCAAGCTCAAATGCTGCATAAACTACGAAGCGCCTGTTTATATCGATGCCAAGGAAAAGCTTCCGCGCCTGACGGAACCGCTTCATCTTGAAGACGGAGACATCCGCCCGGTAAAGGCAGATGCTCTCAAGGGCATAATGTGGTTCACATACTCAGACCGTGAAAGCGACGAGGCCTATCCTCTCAAGGTGGAGAAAGTCAGAGAGTTGATGGCTCTCAACGCAGAAGGAAAGAAGGGAGAGGCCATCTCCGGAACCAAGAAGGAAAAAATCATAGACTTCAAGAGCGCAGCCGGAGAAGACAGCATCACCCGATTTGACGAAGTTCAAAGGAAAAAGAAGAGCAAGCCGCACTCCAAACCTCGCAGAAGAAACGACTCCAGACAAAAATGAGCACAATAGGAAAACTGGAAAAATTCCGCCAGAATTCTACCTTCAAATGCCTTCTCCAGCCAAAGATGGAAGAAGTCTTCCGCAAAGACTGGAGCCTGAAGGGAAAATGGCACCAGGAGGTTTTCAATAATTCCAATCCCATAACCTTGGAACTCGGATGCGGAAAGGGTGAATATACCGTTTCTCTGGCCAAGCTTTATCCACAAAGAAATTTCATAGGCATAGACATAAAGGGCGCAAGGCTCTGGACCGGAGCTCGCCAGGCAGAAGAACTAGGGCTTGAAAACGTGCGCTTTATCCGCACCAGCATAGATTTCATAGAATGGATTTTTGGGGCTGATGAGATAGATGAAATCTGGATAACATTTGCGGATCCCCAGCTGAGGTCCCCAAGAAAAAGGCTGACGGGAACAATGTTTCTTGAAAGATACCGACGCTTCCTGAAAGCAAGCGGAAAGATCCATCTGAAAACAGACAGCCGTCTTCTCCACGAATACACATATGAGCTTGTCAGGCAGAATTCCCTTGAAATACTTTGCCGCAGCACAGACATATACAAAGAGGAGAACCCCGCCTTTCCGCCTGAACTCAAGACTGTTCAGACATTTTACGAGCAGTATTTCCTGAAGATGGGGCTTGCAATAACTTACCTTTGTTTCAGGCTGAAAACGACAGCCCCTTTCAAGGAACCGGAATGGGACAGCGCCCTCTGGCTAGAAAAAGAATCACAGGGAAGAACTCCCGGAAGAATAAGATAAACTATGGAAAGCCTAATATCTCTCAGGCACAGAATACACTCACGCCCGTGCCTAAGCTCAAACGAGAAAGAAACCGCCGGTATTGTCACCGATTTTCTTTCATCCTGTTCTCCTGACAAAATTTGGACAGGAATCGGAGGACACGGAATAATAGCGAGGTTCGGGAAAGAAAACGGAGCGCCTTCCGTTCTTCTTAGGTGCGAGCTGGACGCGCTGCCTATTTTTGAGCAGGGAGAAAGGTCTTATCGGTCTGTATATGACGGTCTTGCACACAGCTGCGGTCACGACGGCCATATGGCAATAGTGTGCGGAGTTGCACGCTGGATTTCATCGCAGAGAGATACGCTTCTGAAGAACGGCTGCATATATCTGCTTTTCCAGCCAGAAGAAGAAACCGGAGCAGGGGCTGAGAAAATGGCTCTGTGGATGAAAGAAAACGGCATCGGGTTCGACTATGCCTTTGCACTCCATAATTGGCCTGGTTTTGACAAGGGAACCGTTGTTATCTATCCGGGAACCTACGCCTGGGCTTCCACTGGCATCAGGCTAGACGTGCTTGGAAGAACATCCCACGCAAGCGAGCCGCAAAAAGCAATCAACCCAACAGATGCTGTAATTGAAATCATTAATGCTGTGCGCGGTTTTAACCGTGAATTTTCTTTTTCAACGATAGTTGGAGCTGGGGTGGGAGAGACTGATTACGGCATCACTCCGGGAAACGGATTTGTAGCCGTTACCTCAAGAAGCCAGACAGACGAGGGACTAGAAAGGTTAAAGAAAGAGATTATTTCATCGGCAGAAAAAATCATTGAAAAACATAAGGGACTCCGTCTAGAGGTTTCATTTTCAGATTATTTCCCGGCAACCATCAACACTCCATCTCTCAATGAAACGGTCAAGGAAATCGCTGAGGAAAAAGGCTTGCAAACCGTGGAAGATCTTGTTGGCACAAAGGGAAGCGACGACTTTGTGCATATAGCAAAAATGGCCCGCCTTGGGGCCACTTTCTTTGATCTTGGCTGCGGAAAAGACCATGCTCCACTGCATAGGCCAGACTACGATTTTGACGATGACCTGATAGGTCTTGGAGTTGAGGTTATGTCAGGCGTCTGCCAACATATTCTGCAATAGCGGAAAGCATCTCCCGATCTTTTGACGGCTGTATTTTTTCAAGAGCTTCCTTGGCCAGAACTGTATGCTTTTCCAGGCGAGCCTGGGCATATTCCAGCCCTCCGTTTTCTCTTACAAAGGCCGTTGTGTCTGCAATGATTTTGGCTTCTGCTTCAGTTACTTCCTTCATAAAGACAGATTCTATCTGCCCAATTCTTGAAAGAATCGCCGGCGCTTTGGACGGAGCGTTTTTCAAGGCTCCTATCAGCGGAAGGGTTATCTTTCTTTCTTTGACGTCCGCCCCTGCAACCTTGCCGGTTTGAATGTCTGGAGAGTAGTCAAAGATATCGTCTCTTATCTGGAAGGCAAGGCCCAGATTTTCTGCATAGCCAACCAGAGCCTCTGTTGATTTTTCATCTGCCCCAACGGCCAGGGCTGCAGATTTTACGGCCGCAACAAAAAGGGCTGCGGTCTTGCCGTAAATGATTGTGAAATAGTCTTCTTCCGTAGTATCCAGCTTGTCTGCCTTGTCTAGCTGAAGAAGCTCTCCTTCACTCATTTTCTTTACAGATTCAGCAAAGCAGTCTATTATTTCAGGACTGCAGTATTTGGCCAGAAGATGAAGGGAGCGGCTAAGCCAGAAATCTCCAGTAAGCACGGCTGCCGCAGGACCGAACATAGCGGCTATAGAAGGAGCCCCGCGCCGCATTGTGGCCTGATCTGCAACATCGTCGTGAATCAGGGTTGCAGTATGGAGCATCTCCGAAGCCGCCGCGCAGCAATAGTTAGCATAAGAAAGCTTTCCGCAGCAACGGGCGGCAAGAAGACAGACAACTGGTCTTATCTCCTTGCTCCTGCCACCTAGGACATAGCGGTTTATAGCCTCCAGATAAGGTTCCGGAGACTGTATTGCTACAGATAGGGTCTGACGATATTTTTCAAAGTCAGACCCTAAAAGCTCTCTTGCGTCCTGCGTGGTAGTCATCAAATGCTAGAAAGTAATTCCAACGGAGAATTCAATGCCTCTAGACTTGGAAGCCTTCCACTCTCGGCCGGCTGCAGTAAAGGTGCTCTTCTCTCCATCGCCGACCTTGGTAATATCCCAATTGTACCTTACGTTGAACTGGATTTTCCAGACATCCACTCCGGCACCGAGTCCGATACCGCCGGTAAATCTGTTCACATCACTCCAGGAGCCAACATCATCGCTCTTTCCAATTGCATAGCTGATATATGGTACAACCTGAACGAATGGCCGGGCAACCACAAGGTTAGGACCATACTGAAGGCTTACAGGAAGCTGCATAAAGCTAAGGTTCAGTTTCTCCTTCTCAATAGTTCCTGGATCTTTGCTTTCCAGTGTAGCGTTCTTCTGAACATACAGAAGTTCCGGCTGAACTACAAAGCTAGGAGTAACGTGCATCTTGTAGAGAACACCGGCCTGGAAGCCTACGTTGTCTTTCAGCTTGAATTCCTTGCTCTTAATGTCTGAAAAATGAGCGGTGTAGATACCGGCCTTTACGCCGAACTGAGCCTGAGCCTTCTTAGGCGCAGAGGCAATCATCAGTGCAAGTACAAGACCTGCTACTGCAAATTGTAAAGTCTTTTTCATATCGGTTGTTTTTTGGTTTAAAGCAAAGCCTTGAGCTTGGCCTCTATGGCCTCTTTGGTGTTGGATCCCACCATTTTGTCTTTGAGTTCTCCGTCTTTGAAGAACAGAAGCGTAGGAATGTTGCGGATTCCGTAGTTTACAGGAGCCTGCTCGGCTTCTTCCACATTGCACTTGGCAATAACGGCTTTTCCTTCATACTCCTTTGCAAGTTGCTCTACTATAGGAGCCACCATACGGCAAGGGCCACACCAGGTTGCCCAGAAATCCACCATAACCGGAAGCTTGGCGTCCAGGACAACTTCCTTGAAATTGGAATCGGTTACATTAATTTCCATAACTGTTCAGATTAATTTGTTTCAAATATCCGTCTGCTAAATTAGCATTTATTTTTCAGAAATCTTACATTTGTTATAGCAAGCAACTAAAAACTACAATCTATATGTACAAGAATTTTCAATCTTACCTGAAAAAAGAGCTCAGCTCAATCAAGAAAGCCGGACTCTATAAGGAAGAAAGGGTGATCACATCCCCTCAGAGGGCAGACATTACCGTCAAAGGCGGAAAGCACGTGCTGAATTTCTGCGCCAACAACTATCTTGGCCTCAGCGACAATCCAAGGCTGATAAACGCCGCCAAGAAGGCTCTTGACAGCCACGGCTACGGAATGAGCTCCGTAAGGTTCATCTGCGGAACCGGAGACCTGCAGAAGAAACTGGAGGAGAAAATCTCCGAATTCTTTGGAACGGAAGACACAATCCTCTACACTTCCTGCTTCGACGCAAACGGCGGAGTCTTTGAGCCTCTGCTTGGAGAAAACGACGCCATAATCTCAGACGCCCTCAACCACGCCTCTATTATAGACGGCGTAAGGCTCTGCAAGGCTGTACGTTACAGATACGCCAACGCAGATATGGCAGAGCTTGAAGACTGCCTGAAGAAAGCCCAGAAGCAAAGGTTCAGAATCGTTGTCACCGATGGAGTCTTCTCTATGGACGGAAACGTTGCTCCGGTTGACAAGATCTACGCCCTGGCAAAGAAATACGACGCAATGGTGATGGTAGACGAAAGCCACTCCGCAGGCGTTGTGGGAAAGACCGGAAGAGGCACAACAGAGCTCTACAAGCTAAGGGGCAAGGTTGAGATCCTGACCGGAACACTCGGAAAGAGCTTCGGCGGTGCCGTTGGAGGATTCACCACCGGAAAGAAGGAGATTATCGCGATGCTCAGACAAAGGTCTCGCCCTTACCTTTTCTCCAACTCAATTCCTCCGATGGTTGCAGCCGCCGGAATAGAGATGTTCAATATGATGAGCCGCACCAACAAGCTTCAGGATAAGCTCCACGAGAACACCGCCTACTTTGTGGACAAGATGAAGAAAGCCGGCTTCGATATCAAGCCTACCCAGAGCGCTATCTGCGCCATAATGCTCTATGACGCAAAGCTGAGCCAGCAGATGGCCTCCAAACTTCTGGATGAAGGAATCTATGTTGTAGGCTTCTACTATCCGGTAGTGCCTAAGGATCTTGCACGAATCCGCGTGCAGGTTTCAGCCGGCCACTCAAAGAAGCAGCTGGACCGCGCAGTTGCGGCCTTCACAAAGATCGGCAAGGAACTGAAGGTTCTCAAGTAATTACAAGAACCACTTGTGCTTTTTATCAGGATGTGGATTGCCTTCTTCGGAAGAGTCCGCATCCTCTTCTTTTGCCTTGTCTGAAAGCACCTGCTTGATATATACGTCTCTCTGAGGGAACGGTATCGTAATGCCGTTGGCGTTCAGAGTATTGTAGATAGTCTCATTCGCTGCTGCCATATAGACATAGCGTTCGGTGACAAGCACCTGCTGGTAAACCTTGAGCACAATGCTGCTGTCTCCAAACTCGGCAAGGCGGACGACAATTCCGTATTTAGGATTAAGCACGTTTCTTCCGTACTTGTCTTTTACGTTGAGCTTTATCAGCGCCTTTTTCAAAAGCTCCCTCACCTTTGCAACGTCTGAACCGTACTGGACTCCTACAGGCAGAATCAGAAGCTCGTAAGCGTTATTTCTGGTAAGGTTCTTGAAATTCTTCTGGAAAAGGTTGGCGTTAGGGAAAGCCATAATGCTTCCGTATTCAGTCTCAATAAGAGTGCTCTGGTAGTTGATGCTGTCTACCACGCCCCTTACATCGTCACATTCCACATAGTCTCCAACCCTTAGTCTTCCGCTCATTAGGGAAACTCCGTAGAAGAAGTTGTTGATAACATCTTTGAGGGCGAAACCGATACCGGTTGCAAGACCTGCGCTGACAATTGAAATAGCCGTTGAAGGAATGTGCAGCAATATGAAGCAGGTTATGATGTAAGCGCCCCAGGTTATGATGCTTATGATGGAGTTTGCGAGGGTGAAATTAATCATGTTTTCAGGCAGCTCCTTCTGGCCCGTGCGGGCAAGCACAGACCTTATCTTGAACACTCTGTAGAACGCCTTTGCCAGATATCCTATGCAATTGAATACAAAGGCCAGGGAAACGGCGGTGAGAATCTTGGTCACCGACAGATTTATCACTTTGTAGCTCAGGAAATCCAGCTTCAGATAAGATACCGCGACATTTGAAAGGTCGAACACGTTGGAAGCCATATAAAGGCAGAGAGGAATGCTCCATACTGTAAAGAACGGAATAACCGCTTTTCTTAGTATGTCGTAGAGCCAGGTTACTTCTATGTAGGAACCTTTGACTTTCTGGTTGATAAGGAAGCCGTGGTTTATCCTGTAGGCCATCTTCCTCTTAACCATATATCTGTCGTAGTAAATCTTAAGGAGATCCGACGCCGCGGTAATCGTTTGTATAACAGACAACTGGAATATCCACCAGATTATGATCAGAATGCTCAGCAGAACATATCCGCTCAAAGATAGAATAGTAGTTGCCGTAAGAACCGTAAGGGTTATGTAGTTGTAGATATAGTCTGGGAACTGAACATTTAGGTGTCTGTTTTTCTTCTTCTCTGCAGTTGATCCTAATTCAACCACCGGGGATTTCTTTTTAAGGCGTCTCAGGCCAGGGCGTTTTGTAGCCCCCGTGTTGTCTGTATATCTCATCCTGCTGCATATTCTCCACTGCCAGTAGGTGAAAATAAGGAGAAGCGGAGGCAGAATAATGTTGATGAGAGTATTCGGGGAGAAGGAAATCCTAATGAAGATAATGATGAGGCAAAGCACCATTATTGGAAGATAGGCTCTGATGCTGCTCTTTACCTGGTCTCCCCTCAAACGGATAGTAAAAGACAGGAAGATGGCGCCAAGCAGCCAGGCGAATTCTACCAGAAGCCGCGTTGCCAGCTTGAGGAAATTCTGCTGGGAGAACAGCATCGCAATCGAGATGGCCAATCCAAAGATTGTCACTATCAAAAGCAATATCAGGCATATTCCGTGCTGGCGGAATCTTTCTGTCTGGAAGTATTTGATTTTCTTTTTCAAAAGCCGGATTATGAGATGGCTCAATACGACAGCTATACCCAGATAGAACAGCACAAAGAGGATAAGGCCAACCATTGTCTGAAGTCTCCACTGGCTTCTTATGCCCTTGGTGTTAGCGGCGGCCCATTTGTCATTTACATCGTTCTTGACCCTGTTCCAAGTGCGGGAGAAGCGGCTCAGTATTGTATAATATCCCATCTGGCCGTCTATGAATATTTTCTTCTGAACATCGTTGTACCTTTCAATGGCATAATTGTACGCCTCCTGAAGCTGTTGCCAAGTGGCGTCGTAATTGGTACTGTCTGCTACAATGGATTCTTTGGAGGCTTCATACATTTCCAAAAGCCCTTGCGCATAGAATATGCAACTGTCTCTGTTCTGAAGAGATTTTCCAGTCAGAAGGAAAGCGTATTCCACATTCTGGGCAACAGCCGCAGAGTCTTCCGGATTGGCGTTCACCGTGCGCCCGTCTGCACTCACGGCAATAATCGCCGAGTTATAAGATGTATCTGAAGAAGGCTTTGCCTTATTGCCGTTTTCAAATTCTTCATCATCTGACTGGTCTACGCTTCCTGTAAAAATGGTTTTGGCAAGACTTCGCAATATGCTTCCGGAATATTCTTTCTCATCGTCGTCATCGTCGTCATCATCTTCCTCTTCTTCTGGAGCCTGCTGGTTGTCTTGCTGTACTTCTTTCTTCTTTACACCTGGAAAAATCTTGCCGGCGTTTTTCTGGTGCAGACTCCTGATTTCTTCCTGAAGCTGGGATGCCAGGATTATCGTTGAATCTGTTCCGCCGAGAGTGTCTAGTTCGTCAATCAGTGCAGGAGGAAGGCGCTTGAGGGTATGGATCAGTTTCTGGTACCTCTCTATTTCAATGTCTATCTGCGCTATAATATCCGTGAACGGACGTCGGTTGCGGGAGAAATCGTGGTAGCGGTCGGAAACTTCTTCCAGCGCATAGGTAAGGTCGAAAGTGAAGTTCTGTTTTTGGGAGTAAAGGATAATGGCCAGCTCGTTGCATTCCTCCATAAGCTCTACCATCTGCTTCTGCTGACTCTGCCTGGTGGCTCGGATCATCTGGCGCGACTTGGCGGTGCGCTTGTGGGCTCGGCGAAGTTCTACCTTGAGAACCCTGAGGGTTTGGGTCAGATCCCTTTCTTCAAAAACTGCGGCAACCGGTTCAATGATACCGAAAAGCAGAACCAGAAGCAGCGTTACTCTTAAAAATTTCTTCATCGTTGAAAACAGATTCTATTCTACATAAACTACAGAAGAAAGCTTGCTGTAATTCTTTCCCTTGAAGGAAAGCACGGCATAATTCTTCTTGGAAGTCCCCATATATTGGAGCAGGTCATCTCCCTTTGTCACAAGCTCAGCCTTCCAGGTAACGGCGCCGCTGCTTGAGGTGGACTGTTTTACAAGTTCATACAAAGCATATCCGTCTGTACCAGCTACTGCAGTCCATTTTATTGTCTTTCCGCTCAGCGATATTGTTGGGGCGGCCGGAGCGGCGGAAGTGTTGTCAAAGCCTTTGCCCACTTTAGGAATGAGGCTTTCTCTCGGATAGATAGTGCTGCGGACGTAGCTGGCAAAGCTCGATGCCAGAAGATGGGCGGTACGGAACCAGATATTGCCGATTACCCAGTCTGCCTTGCGGCAATCTTCAACCTCCAGCAGGAACTCTTCGTTGGTAAAGCCGGTCTCTCCCAGGCGGTAAGGCGCAAGACCGGTAATGACTGGTATCTTTTTGGCGGACCCGCCTGCAACGGCAACATCCTTCCAGGTATTCATCGTAGGAAGGAACGGAGCCGTGGAATGACCGTGATGCCAGTAAACCTGAGGCGCGAGATAATCCACAGTTCCCTGTTCAACCCACTGTACAGGATCTGCATAGAGGTATCTGGTCAGCGGAAGTCTTCCGGCAGGAGATACTCCAAACACCTTATCCGGCTTTACGGAATGTACTCCATCGTACAGAGCCTTCACAACTTTGTTGATATTGCTCTCCCTCCATTTTTCCAGGGTCAGCCCGCCGCCGTAAAGAGCGTATTCTTCAGAGTCATCCCATTCCTTGGCATCTGCCTTAAGCCCGTCGGGATAAAAATAATCATCTATATGAAGGCCGTCCAGATCATAGTTTGTCATCAGCTCTTTGGCCATCCTGTTCAGATAGTCTATTACTTCAGGATTTGCCGGATCCCAATAGAGGTTGCTTCCATATTGCTGAACCCAGTCTGGATGGAGTTTTGACGGATGATTGTCTGCCCTTGCGGAAGAGGCAGCACCCACTCTCATAGGATTAATCCAGGCGTGTATTTCCATTCCGTCTGCGTGCGCCGTCTGAATTGCAAGGGCTAGTGGGTCATACCCCGGATCTTTTCCCTGAGTGCCCGTAAGCACAGAACTCCAAGGCAGTATGTCAGACTTCCACATTGCGTCTGAATTGCAGCAAACCTGCATTATGACAACATTGCAGTTCACGTTCTTTATGCCGTGAATCATATTTCTGAGATTGTTCTGCTGGAGGGTAGCATCTTTTACTCCGGCCGGCCAGTCATAGCCGCCCACCGTTGTGAGCCAAGAAGCTCTGAACTCGTGGTATATCAATAACTTGTCTTTAGAAGCGTTATATTTGTAGTTTTCTGGGGTTGGTGTAGGAGTTGGGGTCGGGTCTGTCTTTCCGGAATCGGGGTCCAGATCAGACTTGCCACCGCAGGCAGAAACAATCAAACCAGCCGCTATTGCAATTAAAGAAGTTTTAACTATTCCAAAGATTCGTTTTTTCATGTGTTCTTATTTGGCCTTGATATAAATTACGTTGCTTCTTTCTGAATGGTATCCTCCTCTGCAAGACAGCACAATGTAATTGCCGCTCTGCTTGCATTTGTAGATGAAACCGTGGAATTTCTCCTTGAATACGGCTCTCCAGACCTTTCCTCCCAGAGGGGTCTTTTCTCCTGTGTCTTCCAGCAGGTAAACCGCAAAATTATCGGCTCCCGTTACCTCTCCCCATCTGATATGACTTCCCATCTTGAATATATCCGGAGATGCAACTGTTACGCCCTTTCCCAGATTCGGGGCTACAGCCTCCTCCCCATAAAAGTTGTTCAGCATATCTGAAGTGAAATCGTCTGTAATGATGTTGTGGGTTGTAAACCAGCACTCTCCTGCCACATTCTGCCTGAATTCATTGTTTAGATACGGAGCTTCCCTGCATTCTTTTACCTGGAGAGTATATTCAGAGAATTCAGGAAAAGCCTTGCTCTTGTATCGGTACGCAGCCATTCCAACAATTACCGGAGTATCGCCGAGTATGCCGGCCCAACTGTCCAGAACTTGCTTGAAATCTGCGATCTGGTGGCCGTGCTGCCAGTAAATCTGTGGAATAAGATAGTCTATGGTTCCCTGGGCGGCCCAGTTTCTAGGATCTGCGTAAAGGGCTTGAGTGTTTACGAGCCTTCCGGCCGGAGATACTCCAAACACGGCAAAAGGCTTTGTCTTGTGAACCGCCTCGTGCATAACCATTACGATTTCGTCTATATTGGATTCTCTCCACTGGTCCAGAGTCTTTCCCTGCCCGTATTTCTGGAAGAGGATTTCGTCGTTCCAGACTTTTTCATCCTTTTGAGGTTTTGCCTGCTCTCCTGTTCCCTTGAGACCGTCTGGGTAGAAATAATCGTCTATATGCAATCCGTCCAGATCGTATTTTGTCATTATTTCCGTGGCAAGATTTCCCAGGTATTCGCGGACCTTAGGCTGACCCGGATCCCAGTACAGGCGGCCGTTGTGTTCCTGAACAAGCTCAGCCTTAGTGTAGCAGATATTATCCGGCCTTCTCGGGAAATCCACCTTTCCTATTCTAAGCGGATTTATCCAGGCGTGGATCTGCATCCCAAGAGAATGTGCGGTCTTAATCGCAAGAGCCAGAGGGTCATATCCAGGACTTTCTCCAGGAGTATCTGTAAGGCTTGGGGCCCATTGCAGAATCTTTGACGGATAAAGAGCGTCTGTGTTGCTAACTACCTGAAACATTACAGCATTGCAGCCCGATCGATGAATCTTGGTTATCAGAGATACCAGGTCTTTCTTCTGTTGCTCTCTCTGCGCGGCGGCTTCTTTCTTTCCCTCCTTCAGCATTATGCGCGTTTTTGGCCAGTCTATGCTTTCCACGGTGGAGAGCCAGGCGCCTCTGAATTCGTACGGAATGTATATGCTGTCTTTCTGTACATCAAACTTGAGCGCGGAAAGCTCATCATCATCTTGAGAAAAAGCCGAGGCTGAGCCAAAAAGCAAAGCCAGCAGAGCAAAGAAGAATACCTGTTTTTTCATCGTTTTGGCATATTTTCTTCAAATATATTGAAATTTGCTGAAAAGGGGCATATCCCTTACTTTTGCATAGGATAATTTTTGGCAGATGATTACTTATGTCATTATAGCGGTTACGGCCATTGTGAGCACTATCGCCTTCTCAAAAAGAGAGTTTCTCTCGGCGATGCTTTTCAACGCCTATCTTGTTTATCATCACAAGAAAATCTGGCGGCTTTTTTCACACGGCTTTGTTCACGGAAGCTGGGGGCATCTGTTTTTCAATATGCTAACCCTTTATTTCTTTGGAACAAATACCGATCTTTGGTTCCAGGCCGCGTGGGGAAAAGTATGGGGAAGCGTTCTTTTTGTGCTTCTGTATGTGAGCGCTATTGCCGTAAGCAGCATCGCTGACCTTGTAAAATACCGCAGCAATCCAAACTATAATGCTCTTGGAGCGTCTGGAGCGGTGTCTGCCGTATTGTTTGCCTCTGTATTCTTTGATCCCAAAATGGGCATTTACATTTATCTGATTCCCATACCGATACCAGGGTTCATCTTTGCTCCGCTGTATTTGATTTACTGCCAGTGGATGGCAAGGCGGGGGAGAGACAACATAGGCCATACCGCCCACTTCTGGGGTGCGGTTTACGGCTTTATATTTCCGCTTATTTTCCAACCGAGCCTGATACATCATTTCCTGTCTTATTTCATTAAATAACAGCTTTGCACGGTATTTGCTAATTAACCCGAACAAAGAACAACAAAAACAACTCAAACAATGAAAAAGAACTTCCTTTCAAAAGCAATCGCCGTATTGGCTGTTCTTATTACAGCCCTTCCGGCAGCATCCATTGCCCAGGGTCACGTCTATATGTATGACCGCGGCGGGCATAATCGTCCTTCAAGACCCGGATACTACGCGCCGGAGGAAGTGTATTTCGGCTTCCGTATGGGAGTAAACGCAGCGCAGGTTAAAAGCGAGGCAACTTATCTGGAAAGCAATTCTTCCAGAGCAGGACTGATGGTCGGATTAGTTGGAGGAACTCAGATAGCTCCGCACGCTCCCGTTTTCTTTGAAAGCGGACTGATGTATGTGGAAAAAGGTGGCAAGAGCGACTATGGCGGAGACTTCACCTACAACCTCAACTATCTTGAGGTCCCGATGGTTTTCAAATACGCCATAGATATTCCTAACTCTCCGGGTATCAGCATACAGCCGATGCTGGGAGCCTATATGGGATTGGGAATTGGCGGATATGTCAAGGACTTTGAAAAAAGAGAGGCCTATCATTCCTTCGGAAGCGATCCGGATCAGTTCAAGAGATTTGATGCCGGCCTTAAGATCGGATGCGGCCTTGGAATTCAGATGTTCTACGCCGAACTCGCCTACAATATGGGCCTGGCCAATATCGGCCACGATATGTTTGACGAAACCCACAACCGCGGGATAAGTCTTACGATAGGCGTCAATTTCTAGTCAGAATACAGAAAGGGTCCCCGTCTTCAAGCACAGGAAACTTAGACCTGAAACGGGCAAGAGCCTCCATGTCCAAATCAACGGATATGGAGGTTTCTTCTGCATCTGGACAGGAAGCCACAGTATTTCCCATAGCGTCCAATACCATTGTTCCTCCGATATAATCACAGACGGGATCTTTTCCTACTCTATTGACTGCCAGTACATAGCACTGATTTTCTATAGCCCTTGCCGGAAGGAGTTTCTTCCAGGCCGGAACCCTCTTTGCCGGCCAGCTTGCAACATAGATAATTGCATCGTATTCCGGAGTTCCATCTTCAGAAATGTTGTTGCGGACAAACACCGGGAACCTGACGTCATAACAAACCTGAAGCAGAATCTTTACCCCTCTCCACACTACAACAACCCTCTCCTGCCCAGGACTGTATGAACGAGCCTCTCCGCCGTAAGTGAAAAGATGATGCTTGTCATATGAAAAGCACATATCCGGCGTTACAAAATACAGGCGGTTGAAAAAACGCCCGTCCGTTTCCTTGACGGCCACGCTTCCGCAAACGGCGCAATCCAGACGGGAAGCCTCTTTTCTCATCCATCGCAGAGTAAAGCATTCCCCCTTAGGGTCAAGTTCCTCGGCGATGCCTTCTGGAGAAGTTGCAAAGCCTGTTGAAAACATTTCCGGGAGGACGAAAAGGTCCGTTCCCCTCAAGGATTCCATTATCGCCGAATTGGCCGCCGCGTTTCCTTCAGGATCCGCCCAAATCACATCGCGCTGTAAAAGACTTACTTTCATAACACTTCAAATATAATTGTATTTTATTGTTTTTCAAAATCTTTCCTTTAATCAGCATATAAATAACTTCTTGTATATTATTAACACTTTTTAACAAGTTTTCTTAGGTCTCCGATAACCATCTCTATACTTTTGCTACAGAAAACAACATTTAATAACGCTCTTAAAATCATGGAAAATAAAAACATTCCCGTTGATCCTTACGGAGAAATAATTGAAAAGAATGCAAATTATGCAAAAGCCTTAGACTGTTTGTCAAAAGGAAAAACCGAACAAGGCCTTTGCTGTGCAAGACGGGCTTACAAAGAAATTTTTGGAGTAGAGCCTGATGAAGAAAAAACCAAACAATGGCTAATGAGGGCTATTGAACACGGCTATGAACCAGCACAAACCAATAAAGTGTACTTGGCAGAAGGTCTTATTCACTATAAAGAAGCTTACAATAATCTTCTTGCTGCATTAAAAAAAGAGCAAATTGAGGTTGACCTTCTTCCGCTCACCCAATCACCAAAGCATATCTGGGTACGAGACTTTATGCCCATTCAACTAAGCAAAAACCTGTTCTTTTCTTATAAGTATCTGCCCGATTATCTGTATGATAGCCAAGACTATATTCCGGATTATAACACTATCATAAACTGTCTTCACTTAAATTGCATTTCTTCAGATATTGTCCTTGACGGTGGTAATGTGGTAAGGTGTGCAGACAAAGTCATAATGACAGATAAAATTTTCAAAGAAAATCCTAAATACGGAAAAATAGAACTCCTCTCAAAACTAGAAGACCTAATGCAAGCCCAAATAATTCTCATTCCCTGGGATCGACACGAAATATTCGGTCATGCAGACGGTATGGTACGCTATATCTCAGAAAGTAGAGTCCTGCTTAACAACTATGCAGATTTTGACCCTTCTCTACGCCGAAGGCTGGTAGGCGCCCTTTCGCCTCATTTTATTGTAGAGGAACTTGAATATCGTTCTCCGCGATACAACAAATTATCGTGGGCTTATCTAAATTTTCTTCAGACCAATAATTGTATCTTTATACCAGGATTGCACGCCAAGGAAGACTTGCTGGCCGCAGAACAAATACGGCAATACTACCCGAATTATAAAGTAATTCAGATACAAGGCTGCCAGCAGCTTGCCCAAGAAGGCGGGGCTTTGAACTGTATTTCCTGGAACATTTTTTAACTTAATTTTATATGGCAACTATTTTAGAAAAAGCACTGACTCAGTTTAATGCCCGAAAGGCTACAGAAGAAACCATGATTAATGATGAGTTTAAGAGAATAGCTAAGACTGTTCTTTATGGTGGTTATTTCCTTGTTAACGGAACGGTTCGCATTTATCCTCTTGAAATTGAATTCTATCTTCACGGAGAATTAGAGAGCGATCGCAAAAAAAGTTGGATGACAGATATCAAAATGATTCACAGAAATTACAAAGACAAAGAAAAAACACCATATTTTCCGAAGAAGGGTTCTTTGTATCCTCATACATTTGGCGTTGATGTGACATTTGAAAATGAAGAAGAAAACTATCGTGCATCATTTTTAATTAGAGAGTATTTATATGTAGACGAGAAAGAGCGTGTTAAAGTGTCAAATCCTTCATTTTTATGGGAAGATCTGTTTGGCTATAATTCGTTTTCTGGAAATGGGCTTCAAATCAAATGGGTAGATGATGAGGAACAGGTTAAAGAGCCAAGCATTAATACTCGCAAGAATCTAAATAACGCGGATGGAACGCCAGATACTAAACCTTGGCGTTTTACAAAAGTTTGATCATTTTTTGCTAAATTGCACAAAAGTTAAACGGTCAACCAATTTTAAATTCCACATAATATGAAAAGAATGATCTTATGTCTGATGGCTGCGCTCATCATTGTTCCTGGGTGCGGTAACATGAACCAGACAACTTCAGGCGGACTTATCGGCGGAGGAGCCGGAGCTGCCGTAGGAGCAGGTATCGGAGCTTTGATTGGCAAGGGCAAGGGTGCCGCAATCGGAGCCGCTATAGGCAGTGCCGTTGGAGCTGGAGCTGGAGTAGTTATCGGCCGCAAGATGGACAAGAAGGCCGAGCAGCTTCAGAAGGAGCTTGAGAACGCCAAGGTAGAGACCGTAACAGACGTTAACGGACTCGAGGCCATCAAGATAACCTTTGAGAGCGGACTTCTGTTCAAGACCGGAAAGAGCGATCTTTCTGCAGCTTCCAAGAACGACCTTGCAAAGTTTGCAACGTCTATGAAAGATATGGCAGACACAGACATCACCATCTACGGCCATACAGACAACACCGGAACTGCGGCTGTTAATGAAAAGCTGTCTTTGGAAAGAGCCGGCGCCGTAAGGAATTATCTGCACACCCTTGGAATTGCAGACACCAGAATGACCAGCGAGGGCAAGTCTTTCAACGAGCCGGTAGCAGACAACTCAACCGAGGCCGGAAGGGCCCAGAACAGAAGAGTTGAGGTTTATGTAACGGCTAACAAGGCTATGATTGACAAGGCAGAAGCCGGAACATTGAACTAAGTTCTTCAATGGATTTTGCCTCAAGAATTCTCTGGCGGTAATCTCCCCTGACCATACCTTGGGCTTCAAGGTGATTCATCAGATCTATCAGCGGATTCCAAAATCCGCTGATATTGTATAATATGACCTTCTTGTTTGTGTAGCCTATGGTGGCTGCAGAAGTAACGGTGAATATTTCGTCAAGAGTTCCTATTCCTCCCGGAAGTGCAACTATTACATCGCTGAGGTTTATCATTATGTCTTTTCTCTGCGACAGGTTTTTGCAGTAAATGGCCTCGTCTACCGGAGAAAAAGACTTGCCTTTTTCCTCAATGATTTCCGGAATAACTCCGATAAGTTTTCCTCTTTTTTCTTCCGGAAGATTTTTGGTGCCGATTCTGAAACTCTCCGCTATGGTTTCCATCAGCCCAAGACGGCAGCCACCCCAGACAAGGGAATGTCCTTTACTCCCTATCCACATCCCAAGTTCTTCTGTGGCTGAAAAATAAGACTTATCTACATTGCCATTGGCCGAACTGAAAATTCCAATATTCATTATTTGATGTTTTGTGCAAATTTAAAGAAAAAGGGCGGATTGCTCCGCCCTTTTCTTGTTCCAAATGAAATCAAAATCATTTAGGACTGTTTATAATCACAACACTGCTGTCTGGAAGATAAAGTTTTGAGGAAATGTAGGTTCCGTCAAACTTTTGCTTTTTTGAAATAATAATCGGATGGATGACAAGAAGGCTGTCTTTGACTTCAACCAAAGCCTTGGCTTTATCATCTTCATCTTCTCCAATAGCGGTTATGGCGGAGATTCTGTTGGCTGTAATTTCAAGATCGGCTCTGACCGTGGTGTCTTTGACAATTGAGCAGCCAGTCGTGGAAGTGCTGTCATCCACAATAATTGAAGAAGATTTGTGTATCACGTCAAGGGTTGGATAAATGGCGTAAGCCTTTGCTTTTCCGCTGGTTATATACAAGTAAACTCCTCCTGTGTAAGGGTCTCCATCTGAGACGCTTCTTTCTTCCTCATCGTCGTTGAACGGTCTTCCGTTCCAGGTAACATAGCCTCCTATTCTGCGGCGGGTGGAACGGGCCATTCTCTCGCTCATTCTCTCCCAGGTAACGCTTTGCCCATCAACGGTTTCAGGTAGCGGAGCATATTCAACCCTTAGCGTATCGTAGAGCTTGTCGAAAGATTTTGTAGCGGAACTGTTCTCAACGCTTCCGAGCCTGAGGGCACGGCTTCCGGTAAACAGCGTAAGGCCTATCAGTGAAATAATCCACACCAGGAAAAGAATCCATCCAAGGCGGAATCTCGGCTTCCTGAGGTTGAACAGCCAGCGGATTCCCACATACAGCATCGCAACGCAAGGAATTACCAGGCAGAGAACCATCAGCACCTTGTAAAGGGCTCTTCCCCACGGATTCACGTCTATAAGATTCAGAGCGTTAATAGGATTTACGCCAACCATAGATTCGCTTCCTATTACCAGACCCCAAAGGCTAAGCGAGAACAAAATGCCCAGGCCAATGAATATCAGGCCAAGCAGCACTTTCAGCAGGCGGCCGAACCAGCTGCCGCGGAACTGGTCTGGGTTGTTGAAGCTTTCTTCAGCCCCCCTTACTCCCGGATCGGTTCCGTACATCTGGCATCTCTGGCTGTAAGTCCTGGCTCCAGGAACAACTATCCAGAGGATAATATAAGCCAGTAAAACAAGGCGGAACAAAACGTGGATTATGCTGGTGGCTCCGTAAGGCATAAACGATCCGCTAACAATATGCAGTGCTAGAAGAACCGCAAGAGCTATTCTGAGTATGCTGGCATCGAACTTAAAATAATGGCCAAGGCCGCTGCACACTCCACCTATCATCCTGTCTGACAAGTCTCTGAAAAGGCGGTGCTGAACGGGGGCGGGATTAGGCTGCGCACTCTGGAAAGGCTGGCCTTGTGAAGCTGAAGGTCCGGCCTGAGTCTCTTCTTCATCGCCGAACTGGCTTGGAGTTCCCATAACAGCTATCACTTCTTCAACCCTTTCCAGGGTAACGGTGTCTTCCTTGCTGTTCTTTTCCAGAAGAAGCTCAGCGATTCTGCTTTCTATATCGCTGATTATCTCCCTACCTTCCGGTCTTTTTACATAATGGGCGGTTATCTGGTCCAGATAACTCTTCATTCTGTTGTATGCGTCCGGGCTCAAAATGAACGGAACGCCACCGATGCTGACTCTAAGTACTTCTTCCATAATTATTCCTCCTCGTTAATTTCTATTCCTGTCTTTATAAGCTCAACTGTTTTAATAACGTCTTTCCAGGCATCATCCATAAACTCAAGAGCTTTCTTGCCTTTCTCAGTCAGAGAATAATATTTCCTTGGCGGGCCGCTAGGGCTCTCTTCCCATCTGTAGGAAAGCAGTCCCTGGTTTTTCTGGCGGGTAAGAAGCGGATAAAGTGTACCTTCAACCACTATCATCTTTGCCGCTTTAAGCTCAGCAATCAAAGGAGAAACATAGGAATCCCCTTTTCTGAGAATGCTCAGGATGCAGTATTCAAGCACCCCTTTTCTCATCTGCGCCTTGATATTCTCGGCGTTCAGATCGAGATCCGTATTGTTGATATTGCTGTTTATTTCCATAACCTTAAAACTTTCTGGTGAATTTCTCTATGTTTTCCGCGGTCAGAGGCCATCCCCTCATCTCGCATTTCTGGACAGGAGTTACTGCCGGAGGGGCAATAATCCAAAGGATAATGTAGATAAGCAGTCCACCGCCGCCGATAAGCATCAGAACCACGAATATTACCTTTAGTATAGTAGGGTCGAAATTCAGGTAATAGCCCAGTCCGGAGCAAACGCCGCCGATGCTGCGGCTGTCTATGTCTCTGTAGAACTTTTTCTGCGGAATGTCCTGGTAAGGAGGATTAGCATACGCCTGTGAGGTGTAGGCTTGGCCGTTGTAAGCCTGACCCTGGCCTTGCGAGGCTTCCTGGTAAGTTTGGCCGCCTCTTGTGTAGACGGTGCCGTCTGGCATTCCCAGGCGGGCGATAATCTCGTCAATCATATAAACGTTAACCACGTTTCTGACAGACGAAGTCTTGGAAGAAAGAATCTCCGCGATCCTCTCTTCTATGTCACTCATAGTCTCATCAGACTGCACTCCGGCAGAAGACTTTGTTCTGAAAGCCTCGAGATAATCTTTCAGAAGGGCGTAAGCATCTGTCTCAAGTGTAAAACTCTTGTTGCCTATTGCAACGCTGACTACTTCTTTCATAGTATTGGTTTTTGGGGTGTTTTGTTTTCTTAGGTATTTTGCAATGCAAATATATGTGTTTTTATCAGTACTTTGTATTGCAAGGTAGTGGGTTTTTAAGAAATCCTGATATCTTGAACTATCTCAGTCACTCGATATCAGGATATTATATGTAGTGTGAAAATTGTTACGATTTTGTTACAATTCCTGCTCTGCAGGGGTTTCAGTCTGTGGGGTGCCCTCTGTCTGTCCGCCTACAGGGAATGCTGGAGCAGAAGAAGCAGGCTTCCTTTCAAGAATCTCCTTTGCATTAGTTGTCTTCTTGGCACCTCTTGTGGAAATGGCTGCTGTAGCCGCAATGCTAAATACTATAATTATAGCTGCAAGAATCCAGGTTCCTTTCTCAAGAATATCTGCTGCCTGCCTTACGCCAAAGGTTGTATTGCCAGCGCCAAAGTTGGAAGCAAGTCCACCGCCCTTTGAATTCTGCAGAAGGACTGCGATGGTGATCAGAACACTTGCTATCACGATTATTGTTACAAAAAATCCGTACATATCACTCTGTATTTTTCTTCATTTCATTTACAAGGGCTGCAAAGTAAGCACTTTTTTGCGGATATAGCAAAATAAGTTTGGAGAAAACTTCTATTGCTTTGTCGTAAAAACCTTGCTGGGCATAGATATGGCCTAGGGTTTCCGTACAGAAAGCAAGGTCGTCGTAGTTGACTCTTCCGTCTTCCGTAAGAAGGCTTGACTTTCTTTCCCTAGGCTTTGGCGCGGCGGGCTTTTCCTCCTCTTGAGCCACCGGTTCTGGAGCTGGACGATAGAACGGGCTGCTTTTCAGCTTAAGCTCCATATCATCCTCTGGATCAATGGTTTTAAGATCATCTTTAGAAAAGAAATCACCACCGGCCACAATCACTCTAGGGCGGTGAACCTCTTGTGGAACAACCTGCGGCTTTTCTTCAGGAACAGGTTCAGTTTCCAGAGCAATCTCTTTCTCAACAGGAGAATTAATCCTGTCGTAAAGCGTCTTGCGAGAAGACAGGAATATGGCGCTGCGAGAAAGGTTTTCGGCAAAAGCTTCCTTGTCTTTGCGGTAGAGCTTCTCCAGAAGAATCTCTCTCAAATACGAAAACCACGGAGCCTGCTTGAGAGCGGCTTCCATATCCATAAGATCCAAGGAACCAATACCGGAATATGTTATTCCTTCTATCTCCATTCTGCAACCGTAGCGTTGAATATATCTTCCACTAGAGTCTCTATAATCTGCTGGCATAAAGCATCCTGAACAGAGTCAAGAGAGCTGGTGGAATCGTAGTCCTGGTAAGCGGCAAAGCTTCTTCCGCCAGGGAAGGCTTCGTCTGGATATTTGTTGTTCTTATAGAAGATTCTTACTGTTATGGTAAGGCGGTTTCGGGAAGCAACCTCATCTGCCGTTACGGCCGTTGGAGTAACTTCATAGCCGGTGATGTAGCCAGATACTTCAAGGTCTGGATCATCATAAACCATCTCCAGCTTGGTAAGCCTGCGGTATTTGTCCTGAAGGGCTTCCGTCAGCTGGCTGGCCAGGGTTGGATTGATAATCATAGCCCTGTTTTCCAAGTTGGCAACCAGAATAGTCTTGATATCTGGCTGGAGGCTGGTTCCGGAGAAAGAATAAATTCCGCATCCTCCGCATAAGGCCATTGCGGCAACAACAGTAAATATCTTCAGAAGGTTTTTCATTTCCTTTTCTTTTTCAACTCAATTCCGTATTCCTTTATCTTGCGGTAAAGCGTCCTTTCAGATATGCCCAACTCGTCTGAGGCCGCCTTGCGGTTACGTGGATATTTTCTCAGCACCTCCAGTATGCGTTCCTTGTAGAGCGATTCTATAGAAAGGTCTTTGGATTCTTCTTCCGGAGTCTGCTCAACTACTATTACATCTGGAGCCGCGTGGACCGGAGCCTGGGAAGCAGGAGTAACCTGAATGTTCTGAGACGGTTGCGGAAGACCTCCAGCGGAAATCTTCTGCTTGATGGCATCCACCTCTTGCTTTAGGGAGTATATCATTTTGTAAATGACCTCCTTGTCTCCAAGAAAGTTTCCGTCTTGGAATCCTGAGGAGCTCAAAACCGGATGAAGGTCTTCTCCAAAATCCGGCAGGTATCGCTTAAGTGTGGCGGCATCTATCTGACGCGAAGGCTCCAGCACGGTAATCTGCTCCACAATGTTTTTCAGCTGGCGGATATTGCCGGGCCATCTGTAGCTAAGCAAAACAGCCTGGGCTTCTCTTTCAAGAGTAACCGGCGGCATATTGTAGCGGTCTGCGCAGTCTACCGCAAACTTCCTGAACAGCAACAAAATATCTCCACGTCTTTCTCTGAGCGGAGGAAGGGTTATCGGTATCTGGTTCAGCCTGTAGTAGAGGTCCTCTCTGAATTTTTTAAGGCGGATGGCTTCCAGAAGGTCCACGTTGGTAGCGGCTATTACCCTCACGTCTGTTTTTTGCACCGTGGAAGATCCAACTTTGTAGAACTCTCCGCTTTCAAGCACCCTGAGCAGCCTCTTCTGGGATTCGGCGCTGAGCTCACCCACCTCGTCCAGGAAAATGGTTCCCCCGTCTGCTACCTCAAAATATCCTTTGCGGTTTTCGTTGGCTCCGGTGAAAGACCCCTTTATGTGGCCGAAAAGCTCGCTTTCCATAGTTCCCTCCGGAATAGCTCCGCAGTTTACCGCTATGTATTTGCCGTGCTTTCTAGGACTGTAGCTGTGTATTATCTGGGGTATGGATTCCTTTCCAACGCCGCTTTCCCCCATCACCAGCACAGACATATCCGTAGGGGCCACCTGCTCTGCCACCTGAAGGGCGCGCAGGAACTGCGGATCGTCACCGATGAGGTCAAAACGGTTTTTCAAACTCTGCAACTCCATATTGATTTTCTTTTTTCTTGCTCAAAGAGCAAAGTTACGTAAAAACCGACAAATTTTCAGTATTTTTGTCACGATGGAAAACATACTGGCTATAATACCTTCGAGGTACGCATCCACACGATTCCCTGGCAAGCCGCTCGCTCTGGTTCACGGAGTACCTATGGTTGTGCGCACCCTTAGGCAGGCTTCAAAGGTCTTCGGCGACGTTTGCGTGGCCACAGATGACGAAAGAATCCTTAACACGGTGCAGAAATTCGGCGGGAAGGCCGTGATGACCTCCCAGAATCACCGCAGCGGAACAGACAGATGCCTCGAAGCCCTCAACATATATACGGCAGAAAGCGGAAAAACTTTCAGTGGAGTGGTCAACGTTCAGGGAGACGAGCCTTTCATATCTCCTCTCCAGCTTCAAACGCTGGCCCATACCCTTATGAAAGATGGCTGCCAGATTGCTACTATCGTAAAAAGAGCATCCTCTGTTTCTGAGCTGAAGGACCCTAACCGCCCGAAAGTCGTAGTTGACAAGGATATGAATGCTCTCTACTTTTCCCGCAGCCTGATTCCTTTTTATCGCGGAGGAGAATTGGAAGATCCCCTTCCGGAGAACCTTCCTTACTATCTTCACGTGGGGCTTTACGGATACAGGTGCGATGCGCTTGAAAAAATCTGCGCACTGGAAGAAAGCTTCCTGGAAAAGACAGAAAAGCTGGAGCAGCTCCGATGGCTTGAAAACGGGCTCAAGATTAAGGTTGCCGAATGCAATACTCCGTCTTTTGGAGTAGACACGCCGGAAGATCTTGAGAGGATTAACAATATGGATTTATCTGAATTATAAAAACAAACACTATATGAAGAGATTTTTCAGAACCGCTTTAGTTGCTGCTGTTGCTGCAGCTGCCACTTTCTGCGCCAATCCGCAGCAGATGGCAAAACTGGCCTCAATGGTAAAGACAGATTGTACTCCAAATCCTCTGGAATGCGTTGGAGGACAGATTAAGGCTACCTATTCAATTGCTTTTCCTGCAAAGTATTTTGTTCCAAACGCTTATCTGAAAGTCACCCCTCAGCTGGTTTACGGCGGAGTAACAGAAAGCGGCCCAGACTTCTGGATGCAGGGAGAGAAAATCAGAGACAACTACACCGAGATTCCTTACAAAACCGCCAGCACCGTAAAAAGAGACGTTGTGTTCAAATACAAGCCAGGAATGGAAAAAGCCGTTCTGCAACTTGCGGTAACCATCTACAATTCAAGCAAGACCAAGAGTTGGGAATATCCGCTGCCGTTCAAGATTGCAGAAGGAACCATCTGCACATCTATGCTTGCACAGACCAATGGCACCCCTTTCTTTGAGAAGGATAACTACGAGATGGAAACAACCGAACAGGTTGAAACTCAGATTCTCTACGATGTCAACAAGTCAGACGTAAAGGCAACCCGCCTGAATTCAGACGAAGTGAAGGCGTTTGAAAAATTCCTCCGCGATGCCAAGAAAGACTCCAAGAAAACCGTCAAGAAGGGAAAGATAATTGGCTACGCTTCTCCGGAAGGTCCTGAAGACAAGAACAACCAGCTTTCCACCCAGAGGGCCAAGAGCGCCAAGGCCGCTTACGACAAGACCATCTCCAAGAGAGCAGATGTAGATATGGATGTTACCGTAGAGGAGAAAGGAGAAGACTGGGAAGGCTTCAAGAAACTTGTGGAAGAGTCAGATATGGAAGACAAGGATCTTATCATTAGGGTTCTCTCTATGTATTCCGATCCTGTGGTAAGGGAAAGAGAAATCAGGAATATGTCTCAGGTCTTCAAGACTCTGAACAACAAGGTGCTTCCTCAGCTAAGGCGCAGCCGCATCGTCGCCGAGATAGACAAGAAAAACTGGAGCGATGACGAGCTTAGGCAGATGATTGAAACCTCAGACGACCGCCTGACAGAAGAGGCTCTGCTCTACGCCGCCAATCTCTATGACGACGCAGCAACAAAAGCTTCTGTTTACAATACTGCCGTAAAGAGATTCAACAGCCAGAGAGCCATCAACAACCTAGCGGCCCTTGCCCTTCAGCAGAACAAGCCGGGCGAGGCTGAATCTTGGCTTGAAAAGATAACAACCAAGACCGCAGGCTATTACAATAACCTTGGAGTTGCCGCTATGCAGAAAGGCAACGCAGACAAGGCTGCCGAGTATTTCTATATGGCAAAGGGAGAAAACGGAGAGGTTATAGACCAGGCAAAAGACAACCTGGCTTCTCTTCTTATCCAGGATGGAGACTATGACGGAGCCCTTGATGTTCTGGAAGGAGTTGACGGATTCAACCACGGCCTAGCTCTTCTGCTCAAAGGCAAAAACGAGGATGCCCTCAAGGTCCTGAAAAAGGAAAGTGATCCGGACGAATCTTATCTGAGGGCTATTATCGCCGCCAGAAAGGGTGATGTCACCACCTGTGAAAATGAACTTGTAAAAGCATTTGAAAAGAAATTCTACGAGGAGCGCGTAGACAACGATATTGAGTTTGCGGCTCTGCAATAACTATAAAGTAAATGCACGATCCCTACAAAGTAAAGCTCGTCCTCTTTTCGAACACTTATCCGTTCGGAGGGGGCGAGACTTTTCTTGCGGACGAGGTTCCGTATCTGGCAAAAGAGTTTCACCGAATAACCGTGTTCCCGCTTTACAGGCCTGCCGGCCCGATTCGAGAACATCCTGATAATGTAGACATTGCAACTCCGCTCCTGCCGTTCGACCACAAAGACAAGAAGGGATTCCTAAGACATGGCCTTTTCAATACGGCTCCGTTTTTCTTTGCGGCAAAAGAGTTTTTCCGCGCCCTTTTCGGTTATGGCATCAAAGGCAAAAAGGCCGGCATGTTCAAGCGCCTGCGCATTTTCTTCAACTATTTCCTGATGACAAGAACCATCCTTTCCAACAAGAAGCTGATGGAGGAAATAGTCAGAGAATGCTCTTTTGCGGACAAACTCTATTTCTACTGGGGAGACAAGAGCGTGATGCTTGCTCCGTTCCTCAAAAAGCTCATTCGCCCCAATGTGGAAACAATGCCGATGTTCATTGCAAGGTTCCACGGCTCAGACCTTTATGAGGGAGCAAAAGGTTACCTTCCTTTCCGTAGCAGGATTTTCTCCTCTATTGATTATGCCGTTCCTGTCTCCTATGACGGAATGAACTATATCAAGAAAAACTACAATCCTTGCCCAAAAATTATCGAGGTCTGGCACCTAGGCTCAACGCATCACGATAATAACTTCAAAAACAGCATCGCTGAGGAAAATAATATCTTCAGCATCGTCGGCTGCTCCAACCTTATTCCTCTAAAACGGGTAGACCTAGTTGTAAGCGCGCTAAAGCTTCTTGCTAAAGACAATGATGCGCAAGAAAAGATTAGAAAGCGCGGCTTCAGTAAAATAACCTATACACATTTCGGCGGCGGCAATATGTTCCAGGAGTTGATGAAAACCGCGGAAACAATAAACTCTGAGTTTTTAAACATCGATTTCAAAGGCTCTAGGCCTCACGATGAAATCTTGAACTTCTACAAAGAAAACGGAGGAGATCTGTTTATCCTAGCAAGCCGCTCAGAAGGTATCCCTGTTTCAATAATGGAGGCAATGAGCTATGGCATTCCGGTGATAACCACCAACGTAGGCGGTGTAAAGGAACTCTTCCGCAATTGCCCGCTGGGTTACATCATAGACGCAGACATTAACGCAGAAGATATCAAGAAGCAAATCCTCGAATACATTCTCCTTCCGGAAAACACCCACGCCCAGATGAAGCAAAACTGCTATGAAAACTGGAAGGAAGAATGGGATGCCCAGACCAACTATTCCGGCTTTGCCCAAGAACTTATAGGCGTCTAACAAAAGCACTGAGTCATTATGAAAAAGACACTTCTATTAACCGCTATTATACTGCTCTGCCTTCAGGCTTTTGCCCAGAACAAGATGTTTGACATCAAGTACTACCGGCACGTTTATGTTCCATCAAAAGTCAACGGCCAGAATGCATTGCTGATATTCGACACCGGCGCTCCATATACCTGTCTAGACAGCATTTACCGCGCTGAAAGCCCGTACAAATACAAGAATGTGGGCAACGCTAAAATGGGCGGAACCGGCAACAATGAGCAGAAGGTCAAAATCATTATGGGCGAACTCACTTATACTGCCGGAGATAAGCAGTACACGAGCAAGGTTTCTCCTATCTTCCAGCTCAAGCCCATTACCGGCGATGCCGCTGACGGCCTAATGGGAATATCCGATTTGGGCGGAGTTGTTATCGCGATAGATTACAATAACAAAAAGATGGGATTCTGGGACAAGGTCTCAGAAGCGGACATAAAAGGCTACACTCCAATTTCTATCAGACACTCCAATAACAGGATTTATGTTCCGCTAAGCGTAACTATTGACAAAAACCGCACAATTCAGGGAGAATTCCTGATGGATTTGGGAAGCGGAGGAACCATTTCTTTTACCAGCGCCGTTGCCGATAAGAACGCCCTTCAGGACATCACGCCGCAATTGCCTTACAATATGGCTGTTGGAGGCATTGGCGGATCTTCTTCCGGCTGTGATTTCAGGGCTCAGGGCGCTTCTGTCGGAGGCTTCCGGTTAGACAACATCACCGCAGATTTCAGCCTGAACACTGGCGGCGCACTCTCAGACAGAGAGTATCTCGGAATAGTGGGCAACGAATTCTGGGAAAGATTCGACTTGATAATAGATCTTCCAAACAAGAAACTGTACCTAAGGCCCAATGTAAACTTCAAAAAGCCGTTTGAAGCCCCAATAAGAGGCTTCGCCTATACAGACAGGAGCAAGACGCTGGGCTTCTGGGTTGTCAATTGTCTTTATCGCGATTCAAATGCAGAAAAAGCCGGCCTCAAAAACGGAGACCACATCCTTTCCGTCAACGGCAAAGACGTGAAAACCATTTCAATGGACGAGCAACAGACCTTCTTCAAGAATCTGAAATCCGTTACGCTGGAAATAGAAAGAGACGGAGCGAAAAGCACAGTCTCCTTCAACTTCGATGACCCGAAAATCTGATCAAAAATATGGCTCATTCTCGAGATTTTTGAGCCGTAAAGTAGATTATTTTGGCTTTTTTGAGCCGTATTATGTTACTAATTATGCTGGTCGGCGGCGTTGAGGACCTGGCGTTTTACGCCGTCAAGAACACTTTCGGTTTTTGACGGGTCTGGAATATCTTTGGATGTTGGATGGTCTGTAAATGATGTTACTTCAAACGGAGTCATATCTATTTTTCCGCTTGGACCGTTGCCTTTTGCTTGAACCTTGTATGCAAATCCGTATTGCTTGTCTAAATATATAGTGCGGACCAGGTGAAGCTTGTGCCCCGCAACAAGAGTATCTATTGTTTCATTTGCAATCCAGCAAGGTCTGCCGCAGAAGGTGCTCTCTTTTGCTCCCTTTGTACTGATATTGAAACTCTTGTGGGCAATCTGGAAATCTTTTCCCTCAGCGATGTATGATTCCAGCTTTTTCCCCAGAGAAATGCTGACCGGAGAAGATGTGTAAGAAAGCTTGCCTTTCTTGTAAGTTTTCCTTGTTGTCTGGCCATTGGAATATTCAAAAACATCCACGCTTGTTGTAATGCCTTTTCTCTGGGTTTTGATCCAAGCTTTGTTTCCTATTCTGGTAACCAGATAGGATCTGTCGTCATCGGCCAGGCGTGAAATGTTTCCCATATAGTTAAGGTAGCCGTACTTGTTCAGTGTAAAAGAGAAATCCTTTGCATACCAGGCATTTGGCTCTTGAGGCTCAGGATTTGTCTCATCTTCTTTCTTTTGCGCCGGAATTTCTTTTTGCTCTTCTTTCTTTGTTGTATCTATCCAGCCCTTTTCCACGGCCTCCTTTGCAAATTTCTCAAGGCCTAAGGCTATTTCTCCTAAAATTTCCAACCCTTCTTCCGAACCGTCTTTTTTGGGCTCGTCGTTATACTCGCGAACCGGGCGGATTGGCATGCCGGATTCGCGTTCCATATAGTTCCAGTCTATATCGTGATCGCAGAAATACAGATAATCCGCATTGTTGCTCTCGCCTTCTGGAGTGAAAGACCAGTAATAGCCTCCTTCTGTCCCGCCTAGATTGCTGTCGTCATAAAAGAAACCGGCACAAGGCAGAAAGATGCTGTTGCCGTTGGTTTTGCTTATTACCTTATAACCAGGCACGCCGTCTCTTTTAATCCATTTCCATTCGCATTTCTCTATAAGTTCCTTGAATTCTTCAAGAGTCGGCATTCTCCATCCATTGCCGAGCTTGGCGGCGGCAACATCATCTTCTGGGCCAAAATTCTTTTTGGTCAGCACAAGATCACCATTGACATTTTTATACCACTTGTAATTCTCGGCGGAATATTCAGCCTTTGGCTCAATCTCGGCCCAGGCGTAATAATATCCGAAATCATTAGATGATTCTGCGCCAAGATTGCATCCGGCCCACTTGACGGAAAGGCCAAGATCTATTGCAGGCGGATAGAGGAGTTTATTATCTTTCTGCTGAGGAGTTTCTTGGGATTGTTCTGTCTCGGCGGGTTTTTGCGCGGACTGCCGGCAGCCGGATAGCGCCAAGGCCGCAACTATAATCGCCGAGAAAAAAAGATATCGTTTCATACTAGTTTATTTGTCTATAGTTTGAGCACTGCCATAAAGGCGCTCTGAGGCACCTGAACCTGGCCTACCTGGCGCATGCGCTTCTTTCCTTTCTTCTGTTTTTCAAGGAGTTTACGCTTTCTTGAAATATCTCCGCCGTAGCACTTTGCGGTAACATCTTTTCTTACCTGGCGGACAGTTTCCCTGGCGATAATCTTGGCTCCGATAGCAGCCTGGATTGCAATGTCGAATTGCTGTCTTGGAATGAGGTCTTTGAGCTTTTCGCACATTCTTCTTCCAAAGTCGTAGGCGTGGTCTCTGTGGATCAGCGATGAAAGGGCGTCTACCTGCTCGCCGTTGAGAAGGATATCGAGCTTGACAAGCTGAGCCGGACGGTAATCAGTGATGTGATAATCGAAGGAAGCGTAACCCTTGGAAATGCTCTTGAGCTTGTCGTAGAAATCAAATACTATTTCAGATAGCGGAAGATCGAAATTGAGCTCAACGCGGTCTGTGGTGATATAGTGCTGGCTTACAAGGGTTCCCCTCTTGTCTAGGCAAAGCTTCATTATAGGGCCGAAGAAGTCTGCCTTGCTGATGACCTGGGCGCGGATGTAAGGCTCTTCTATATGGTCTATCATTGTTACCTCCGGAAGGCCTGAAGGGTTATGGACATCCAGAACATTACCGTCTGTTGTATAGACCTTGAAGGAGACGTTCGGAACCGTGGTGATGCAGTCCATATCGAACTCCCTGTAAAGCCTCTCCTGAACAATTTCCAGATGAAGGAGGCCGAGGAATCCGCAGCGGAACCCGAAGCCCAGAGCCATAGAGCTTTCCGGCTCGAATACCAGAGAGGCATCGTTGAGCTGAAGTTTTTCAAGGGAAACCTTGAGCTGGTCGTATTCGTCTGTCTCTACTGGATATACGCCGGCAAAGACCATAGGCTTAACCTCCTCGAATCCTGCAATTGCCTCCTTGCAAGGATTCTGGACGGATGTTATGGTGTCACCGACCTTTACCTCTACCGCGCTCTTGATTCCGCTTATGATGTAACCCACGTTTCCGCAAGTGATTTCGGGCTTTGGATTGAGCTTGAGACCCATTGTTCCAACCTCGTCTGCCACGTACTCCATTCCGGTGTTGAAGAACTTCACTTTTTCTCCCTTCCGGATGCTGCCCGCCTCAACTTTGAAGTATGCTATGATGCCGCGGAAAGGATTGAATACGGAATCGAATATCAGAGCCTGGAGCGGGGCGTTAGGATCTCCTACCGGAGCGGGAATTCTTTCAACAATGGCGTCCAGTATTGCCGGAACACCTTCTCCGGTCTTGGCAGAACACATCAGAACCTCCTCGGCATCGCATCCTAGAAGATCGCAAACCTGGTCTCTTACAAGTTCCGGCTCTGCGGCCTCCATATCTATCTTGTTGAGTACCGGAATAATCGTAAGATCGTGGTCCAAAGCCAGATACAAGTTAGATATTGTCTGGGCCTGAATGCCCTGGGTAGCGTCAACAACAAGCAGAGCCCCTTCGCTGGAAGCAATAGAGCGAGACACTTCATACGAGAAGTCTACGTGTCCCGGGGTGTCCAGAAGGTTGAGTGTATATTCCTGGCCGTCTTTGGTGTATTTCATCTGAACGGCGTGGCTCTTTATGGTGATTCCCTTCTCCTTCTCCAGATCCATCGAGTCCAGCACCTGAGCCTCCATCTCGCGGCTGGTGACAGTGCCTGTAACTTCCAGCATCCTGTCCGCAAGCGTGGATTTGCCGTGATCTATATGCGCTATAATGCAAAAGTTCCTGATATTTTTCATCGCAGTGCAAAAATAACTAAATTTACAATCAGTATAAAACCGACAATTTTTTGCTTATGTCTGACCTTCAAAGACTGAAAGATATTGCCAGCCAGATCAGAAGAGACATTCTCCGTATGGTGACACTGGCAAAGAGCGGGCATCCGGGAGGAAGCCTCAGCTCCACAGATGTTGTAACCGTGCTGTATTTCAACAAGATGAAGCACGATCCAAAGAACTGGAACCGTACCGGAAAAGGACAAGATATGTTCTTCCTTTCCTGCGGGCACGAATCTCCTCTGCTTTACAGCGCCCTTGCCAGAAGCGGTTATTTTCCTGTAGAAGAACTCTCCACGTTCCGCAAGATTGGAAGCCGTCTTCAGGGGCATCCGGCAACGGACACAAACCTTCCGGGAGTGTTTGAAGCCAGCGGCTCTCTGGGGCAAGGCCTCAGCGTAGCCGTAGGAGCCGCGCTGGGAAAGAAACTCTCTGGCGATCCTAACAAAGTTTATTGTCTTGTGGGAGACGGGGAAAGCCAGGAGGGCCAGATCTGGGAAGCCGCCCAGTTTGCATCTCACCACAAAGTAGACAACCTGATTGCCTTCACAGACTGGAACGGCCAGCAGATAGACGGAACCACGGAAGAAGTCATTGGCCCAGACCATCTGGACCAGAGGTGGAAGGCCTTTGGTTGGAATGTGGTCATAGCAGAAGACGGCAACAGCGTGGAAGACATTATCTCAGCGATAAAGCTAGCTGAAGAACTGCAGCAAATTGAGCCGAAACCGGTTATGATTATGCTCAAGACCGTTATGGGAAAGGGCGTGGACTTTATGGAAGGCACCTGCAAATGGCACGGAAAGGCCCCGAAGCCAGAAGAATGCGAGGCTGCTCTAGCCCAGATACCTGAAACCCTCGGAGATTTTTAACCATTAAAACATCTGGAAAATGACAAAGTACACAAATACAGGAAACAAGGATACTCGCTCGGGATTCGGAGAAGGACTTCAGGCCGCAGGAAGAGAGTGCAAAGATGTTGTGGCTCTTGCCGCTGATCTCAAGGGTTCCGTTAAAATGGACGCTTTTGCAAAGGAATTTCCTCAAAGGTTTTTCCAGGCCGGAATCGCCGAGGCAAATATGATAAACGTAGCCGCAGGACTTTCTCTTAACGGAAAAGTTCCGTTTGTGGGAACATTCGCGGCCTTTGCTGCGGGAAGGGTTTACGACCAGGTCAGAATGGCTGTGGCCTATTCCGAGACTAACGTCAAGATTGCCGCATCTCACGCGGGTATCACGCTTGGAGAAGACGGGGCAACCCACCAGATTCTGGAAGACATCGGGCTTATGAGGATGCTTCCGGGAATGAGCGTAGTTGTGCCGTGTGACTTCAACCAGACAAAGAACGCCACCATTGCCGCTGCCAAGTGGAACGGCCCCGTATATCTGAGATTTGGAAGGCCTAGCGTGCCTAACTTCACTCCGGAAGATCAAGTCTTTGAAATAGGAAAGGCCTATAAGCTCAGCGACGGAAAAGACGTCACTATTCTTGCAACGGGACACCTTGTATGGGAGGCTCTTCTGGCAGCCGAAGAACTGGAAAAGGAGGGCATAACAGCAGACGTTATAAACGTTGCTACAATCAAGCCTTTTGACCGCGGCACCGTTCTTGAGTCTATTAAGAAAACAGGATGCGCCGTTGCGGCTGAAGAGCATTTCATCTTTGGCGGAATGGGAGAAATGGTTGCCGGAATTCTGGCGGCCGAGGCTCCGGCACCTATGGAATTTGTGGCCATAAACGACAAATTCGGGCAGAGTGGAACGCCGGCAGAGCTGATGAAGGCCTACGGTCTGGACGCGGAGCACATAGTCTCTGCAGCAAGACGCGCCATCTCAAGGAAATAAATGACCGACAAGGAGATTCTGGACATATATAAATCAGAAGGAGGGCAGACTCAGGCTTTCAACCTCATAGTCAGAGAGTACTCTAAAAGACTCTATTGGCATTTGAGAGAGTTGGTTTTTAACCACGACGATGCGGATGACCTTCTTCAGAACACGTTTATGAAAGTCTGGAAAGCCTTGCCTACATTCCGCGGAGAAAGCGGGCTTTACACCTGGCTGTACAGAATTGCCACTAACGAAGCCTTTACCTTCCTGAAGAAAGAAAGGCTTAACAACAAGTTTTCCCTGACTCCTTTTGAAACAAGGCTGGCCAACCGTATAGCCGACGATCCGTATTTCAGGGGAGATACCATCCAGTTTCTGCTTCAGCACGAGGTTGCAAAACTGCCGGACCGCCAACGCGCCATATTCTCAATGAGGTACTTCCAGGAGATGGAGTATGCCAAAATCGCTGAGATTCTAGATAGTAATCCAGATGCTGTTAAGGCATCTTATTCGCTGGCATACAAGAAGATAGAGAAAAATCTCAAGGAGTTTGGAAAATTTTGATTTTACTTTGTGCGCCTATAGACATCTAAATATCGTTGAAAAGAAAAATGGAAATGGAAAGGAATAATGAAATGGATATCCTGCAAAGGGCTGAGATGAGGAAGATTCCTTTTGATGCTCCTGAGGGGTATTTTGAAAATCTGGAAGAAAGGCTCAGGGAGAAAACCCTTCAGACAAAGCCTTCCGGAAAGTGGGATTGGGTAAAAGTCCTCAAGGCAAGCCTTGCCCTTGCCGCCTCGTTCCTGCTGGTTGCCGGAATGGGCTGGGGCATTATGCGCCTTACCAGCCTTAAGCAAAACAATACGCTTGCTCAGAGCGAGCTTACAGAAGAGGGAAATATGATGCTGGACAGCCTGGTTAACAAGTTCGGCGCCATAGAGGTTGTAGATATATATCACAACTCTTTCGCCCAAGACGTTCCTGAAGAAGAAGACGATGATCTTTCAGATGATGAATACGACGCGTTGGAAGAATACATTACCTTGATGGCTCCTTCTTATCCGGGTCTTATAGCTGAAGAAATAACGACTAACAGATAAAACATACAATTATGAAAAAAATATTCTTTTTGGCTTTAGCCTTGACTTTCTGCACTATAAGTTTGGCGCAGAACGAGAATGCGGACAAGAAGAACGATGGGCGCAACAAGGAAAAGTTCGAGCAGATGATGGCCGACATTCAGAGCCGCAAAATAGCATTTTTCACAAAGCAACTCCAGCTTACCCCGGAAGAGGCAAAGGTTTTCTGGCCGGTTTATGAAAAATGCGACGCGGAAAGAAATGCTGCCAGAAAAGAAACCCGCAAAAGCGCTTGGGCGTTGCACAAGGCTGTAAAAGAAGGAAATGCAACCGATGACGAGATCAAAGCCCTGGCAGATACCTATTACGAAAATCTCGACAGGGAGGCTTCTCTCCAGAAACTTCACTATTACGAATACCAGAAAGTGCTTCCTATAAAGAAAGCCGCTATGGTAAGAATGGTGGAGGAAAGATTTATGAACGATCTTCTTTCTCAGTGGAGAAGGCAGTCGGGGCCTAAGGGCAGAGAGCCAAAGAAAACCAACTAAAACTTCAGATAAAAGTCTTTTGTAAGAGACTTGTACTCAGGAGTATATTCAAGATTCAAATTCATAATGCAGAGGTCTTGAGACGCCTCTGCATTCTTTTTGCCGGCCATAGAAAATTCTGCCATTATCCTGATTGGAGAAGAATCTCCCTCTTTTGAAAACACCCTGCATTTTCTGAAAGGAAAGAATCCTTTTTCCTCGGCGATTTTTTCAAAAAGACCGAATTCTGCCGCAGGAAGAATTACCGACAGATGTCCTGAAACTTTCAGGATTTTCTTGGCGCCCGAAAGCAAATCTTCATATGGAAGGCTATCTGTATGACGCGCTGTTTTCTTTGTCTGAGACGGATTCTTGAGGCTGTTCACAAAATATGGAGGGTTAGAAACTATTGCGTTGTATTTTGCTAGAGCTGAATCGCAGAAAGACTGATAGTCAGAGTTGTATAGCACCAGGTTTCTTTTCCACGGCGAGGCCGCAAAATTCTTCTGCGCCTGGATGCAGGAAGGGTTGTCTATCTCTACCGCACCAACAGAAAAGGATGTGAATTTCCCTGCCAGCCTCTGAGAAGCCATAAGTGCAATAACTCCAGTGCCACAGCCAGCGTCAAGAACAGAAGGATTGATTTCATCTGGAATAGTAAACCAAGCGCCAAGAAGCACGCCGTCTGTATTTACACGCATTGCAACATCGGCTTGCTCAACCGTAAAACGCTTGAAGGCAAAATAACTGTTACCTGCCATTAGACAAAAACACCGTCTTTTAGTGTCATGCAGCGGTCGCATCTGGCGGCAAGGCCCTCATCGTGAGTGACTATGACAATTGTCTGGCCGTGAGAGTCTCTCATCCGGAAGAAAAGGTCGTGGAGCTCCTGCTTGGTGGTGCTGTCGAGATTACCGCTAGGCTCGTCGGCGAATATGATTTTTGGATTATTGATCATAGCTCTGGCTATCGCCACTCTCTGCTGCTCTCCGCCGCTAAGCTCGGAAGGACGACTGTTCTCTTTTCCCTTGAGTCCAAGTTCAGCCAGAAGCTCTTCTGCCCGCTGGCGTATCTGCCTATCTGTCAGCTTCTCCTTAGATGCGCCTTCATATCTTCCGATAAGCGCCGGAAGCATAATGTTTTCAACTGCGGAAAATTCAGGAAGAAGATGGTGGAACTGGAAAACAAAGCCAATCTTCTGGTTGCGGAAAGATGCCAAGCTTTTAGGGTCCAGAGAAAATACGTCTATTCCATCTATGACAACCTTTCCGCTGTCTGGAGTAAGTATTGTTCCCAGAATCTGGAGCAAAGTAGTCTTGCCGGCTCCGCTGGCGCCAACGATGCTGAGCACCTCTCCCTGGGATGCGGTAAAACTAAGGCCCTTGAGAACCTCTTGGGTCCCAAAGGCCTTGGTGATTTTATCGCAGAGGATTATCATTATTCTTCCTTTTCGCTCTCCTCGTAAGCCTTCAGCAGCTTCTCCTGAACGTCTGCAGGAACCTGCTGGTACTCTGCGAACTTCTGGGTGAAGGTTGCGCGGCCTGAAGTCAGGGAGCTGAGTGTGGTTGAATATCTGTAAAGCTCTGCAAGCGGGATTCTTGCCTTGATGACCTCAAAGCCGTTCTCGCTCTGCATTCCCTCTATGAGGGCGCGGCGGTTCTGAAGGTCACTCATAACATCTCCCATTGCGTCAGACGGAACCATTACCTCGATGTTGTAGATAGGCTCCATGATCTTAGGACCTGCCTTCTTAAAGGCCTCCTTGAAGGCGTTCCTGGCGGCAAGCTTGAATGAAAGCTCATTGGAGTCAACCGGGTGCATCTTTCCGTCATAAACATAAACGCGGATGTCGCGGGCGTAGGATCCGGTAAGAGGACCCTCGGTCATCTTCTCCATTATACCCTTGAGGATAGCTGGCATAAAGCGAGCGTCGATTGCTCCTCCCACAACGCAGTTGTAGTACTCGAGCTTTCCGCCCCACTCCAGAGGATATTCCTCTTTGCCCTTAACGTTGAGAACCATCTCCTGGTTGTCTACCTTGAACTTGTTGTTCTCTGGCTTGCCCTCATAGTAAGGCTCTATGAGCAGGTGAACTTCACCAAACTGGCCGGCGCCGCCGGACTGCTTCTTGTGGCGGTAATCTGCCCTTGCAACCTTTGTAATGGTCTCGCGGTAAGGGATCTTAGGAGCCATAAGCTCTATCTCCAGCTTGTCCACGTTATTGATCTTCCACTTGAGAATGTTGATGTGATGCTCTCCCTGACCGGAAAGGATGGTCTGCTTGAGTTCCTTTGAGTATTCAACTACGATTGTAGGATCCTCTGCAGATGCGCGGTTGAGGATTTCGCCGAGCTTCTCCTCATCTTTCTCCTCCTTTGCCTTGATGGCGGTGCGGAACTTAGGATCCGGGAAGCGGGTTGGAGCAAATACGGTCTCGCATCCGTTGCACAGGGTCTGTCCTGCCTTTACGCTCTTGAGCTTAACGGTGCAGCCTATATCTCCGGCCTTCATCTCGGAAAGTTTTTCTCTCTTCTTTCCTGCAGCGGCATAGATGATGGAAACTCTTTCCTTGTCTCCGGTCTCAGGATTTACAAGGTCCATTCCCTCCTTGAGAGTACCGGTCATAACCTTGAAGTAAGCAACATCTCCAAGATGCTGTTCCAGAGCGGTCTTGTAGAAAAACAGGGCTGTAGGAGCGGAAGAGTCAACCTTAACCTTTCCGCCGTCTTTGAGCTCGTTCTCGTGTTCGCCTGGGTTTGGAAGAGTGTTGATAACAAATTCCATCACTCTCTTTACGCCGATGTCTTTCTTTGCTGAAAGGCAGAATACAGGGAATATCTCATCGTTGAGCATTCCTGCCCTCAGTCCGGAACGAACCTCGTCCTCGGAAAGACTTCCCTTGTCAAAGAAGATCTCCATAAGCTGCTCGTCGTTCTCGGCTGCCTTCTCTATCAGCTGCTGCTGAAGCTCTTCAGCTTCTGCCTGAAGGTCTGCAGGAATATCCAGTTCCTCGCGTGTTCCGTTCTCGTCTTTGAAGCGGTACATCTTCATCTTCAGCACATCCACGAATGCGTTGAAGTCTGCGCCAACAGCTACAGGGAACTGAACCTGAACTATCTTGCCGCCGTAAACGTTCTTAAGGCTCTCGATTGCCTGGTGCCAGTCTGCCTTGTCGCTATCCAGCTGGTTTACTGCAATAACGATTGGCTTTCCGGCCTTCTGGGCCTGGCGGATGAACAGCTCTGTTCCAACCTCCACGCCCTGGGTTGCGTTCACCAGAACGATTCCGCTGTCGCATACAGTGAAAGCAGAATAAACTCCGCCAACAAAGTCATCGGAACCCGGAGTGTCTATGATGTTGAACTTGGTGTCGTTGTACTCCGTGTAAAGGAGTGTTGAATAAATAGATCTCTGATAAATCTGCTCTATCTCGGTATTGTCACTCATTGTGTTTTTGCCCTCGATAGAGCCGCGGCGGTCTATGACCTTGCCCTCGAACATCATGCTTTCCGCAAAGGTAGTCTTGCCCGATTTAGGGCTTCCCAGCAGAACGACATTCCTTACGTTTTTGGTTTCGTATGTCTTCATTGTTATTGATTATTTGTTTCTTGTTTCAAATTCAAGACGCCAAAATTAAGAAAAAAAACGCCCCGTTCCTATAGGAACGCTTCCAATTCAGCGGCAGCTCCAAAGGCAAGCTTAGCTAAAATCTCGTATTCGCGCTTCATTCTGATTTTCATATTAGGCTCTATATCTGCAAGTTGGAATATCTTGGCCATAGGCCCGCCGCCCTGCGGGAATAGCTCTTCCGCTTTTATGAGACTCCTTCCGCAAAACATCCACAGGCGCTTGCTCTCCACCCCCGGACAAGAAAGAAGGCGGGTACACAAGCCCCCGACCACCTTCCCCTGAAGGCTCTGGGAATCGAGGCTTCCTTCTCCGGTTACAATAATATCCGCCTCGGCGATTTTGGCAGAAATATTCTGAAGGGCGTCACCAAAAAATCTGAAGCCGCCGATGGATTCAGCCCCCAGAAAATGCATAAAGCCAAAGCCCATTCCTCCCGCGGTTCCAGCTCCTGGAAACATTGACGCCTCCTGGGCTTCTGTCTTTGAGAAGGAAGTCTTTCCGCATCTGGTGAGAAAATCCTTGGCGTCTTTATCCAGGCGCAAGGCAGTTTTTCTGTCCGCCCCCTTTTGCGGGGAATACATCTGGGCTGCTCCCCCCGGTCCGCAAAGCGGATTATCCACATCGTTGATTATTATAAATCTGGCGTTTGTTAGCTTTTCAAAGATATCGGCATCTGAAGGATCCTCAACCTTCCCTATCTGGCGGAGATTTCCGCCGCAGGCCCTGACTCCAAGCGGAAGGCCAAGTCCAAAGCCCAGCCCCTGAAGCATACCGCAGCCAAGGTCGTTGGAAGAAGTTCCTCCAACGCCAATGTAAATTGTTCTGGCTCCCTTGTCCAAAGCATCGCGCAGAAGCTGCCCCACTCCAAAAGTGGTTGTTACCAGAGGATTCCTTTTTTCCGGTGGAACAATGGCAAGACCGCAGGCTTTGGCACACTCAACAAAGGCCACGGGATGCTCTCCGCCAGTTCGGCATAACATATAATAAGCCGGTATTTCGTTTCCAAGAGGGCCGCATACGCGGCATTCTATCTTTTCAGCCCCCAGGATCTTGCCAAAAAGGTCCGCGCTCCCGTCTCCGCCGTCGGCCATTTCCACCATCTGGAAAGAAGCCTTCCGTCCCAAAACTTTCTCCAAACCTTCCCTTATCGCTGAGGAAACTTCCAGAGAACTCAGGCCGCCCTTGAATTTGTCTGGACACATCAGCACGCGGAGTATTCTCTTTTTGTTTTGTAGTGCCATTTTGATTACTTTTACAACCGCTATCAAAGATAGTGCAAACCAGTTGAATTATAAACTCAAAAAAGTTTCTATATGATTAAAAAATTCAAACTCTTAGCTCTTGCGCTGATGCTGATGGTTCCATTTTCAGCATCCGCAGATGAAGGAATGTGGCTTCTGCCTCTTCTGGAAAAGATGAACATCAAGGTAATGAAGCAGAAGGGCTGCAAACTTACCGCAAAGCAGATTTACGACATCAACAACTCTTCTCTCAAAGATGCCATTATGATTTTTGGTGGCGGTTGTACTGCAGAAGTGGTATCCGGCCAGGGTCTGGTTTTCACCAACCACCATTGCGGATACTCCAGCATCCAGAAACTTTCCAGCACAGACCACGATTATCTCAGAGACGGATTCTGGGCAATGAGCCGAGACCAGGAACTTCCCGCTCCAGGCCTGAGCGTAACCTTCATTGACCGTTTTATAGACGTTACAGACATTATGCTCGACGCCGAGAAGAAGGCTGAAGAATTAGGCGGCAGAAAAGGCGAAGGGTATCTGAAGAATTTCCGCGATTCCCTTACAAAGAACGCCGTTGGAGATGACAAATACCTTACGGCAAGAGTTGTTTCATTCTACGAAGGCAATGCTTATTACATTGTGGTTTCCAAGACTTTCAAGGATATCCGCTTTGTTGGCGCTCCGCCTTCCTCAATCGGAAAGTTCGGAGGCGAGACAGATAACTGGGAGTGGCCTAGACATACCGGAGATTTCTCTGTTTTCCGCATTTATGCAGACAAGGATAACAATCCTGCAGAATATTCAGCAGATAATGTTCCTTATTCTCCTAAGAAGTTCCTGAGCATTTCTCTCAAGGGCTACAAGCCTGGCGACTTTGCAATGATCATCGGTTTCCCTGGCAGCACAGACCGCTATCTGACCAGCCAGGAGGTAATAGACCGCCGCGACGCGCAGAACGAGCCTAGAATTATTTCCAGAACCGCAAAGGAAGATGTCTGGAGAGCTGCAATGAGAGCAGACCAGAAGACCAACATCCAGTATGCCAACAAGTTTGCCTCTTCTTCCAACTATCGCAAGAATTCCATTGGAATGAACGAAACCTTTGCAAAACTTAACACTGCAGAAAGAAGAGCTGATGAAGAAAAGGCTTTCAAGGAGTGGGCTTCTCTCACCGATGAAAGGCAGGCTGAATATGGAGATTGCATAGATGTTATCAACAGCGCCGTTGCCAAGAGAGGCAAAGCTTACACCGCTCTGGTTTACCTTATGGAAACCCTCAACAACGTGGAGGTTCTCCAGCCAGCGTCAAGAGCTCTGAGAGTCCGCAAGCCGGAAGACATAGAGACATTCAAGAAATCCACAGAAAATTTCTACAAAGATTATTCTCCTGAGCTCGACAGAAAGACCAGCAAAGTTCTGCTGAAGACTTTCAAGGAGTATGTCACCGAGCCTAACTATATTCCTCAGTGCTACAAGACAATAGACGAGAAGTTTGGAGGAGATGTTGACAAGTATGTTGACAACATTTTTGACAACACCGTATTCACCGATCAGGAAAAGGCTATTGCTTCTTTCAGCGATACAACTTACGATCTGAGAAACGATCCAGCCGTTCAGTATCTTATGGAATTCTCCACTTCCTATCGTCCTATGATGGAAGAAGTGAACAAAGATTCCGAGGCATTTGCAAAGGCAAAGAAAGCCTATATGAAAGGCCTGATGGAAAAGAACGGTGACAACCCAATCTATCCAGACGCCAACTTCACTATGAGGCTTACCTACGGAAGCGTTGGCGGATATTCTCCAAAGGATGCCGTAGAATACAACTACTACACTACCCTTGAGGGAGTTATGCAGAAGGAGAATCCGGACGATCCTGAGTTTGTTGTTCCAGCAAAGCTGAAGGAACTCTACCTTGCAAAAGACTACGGACAGTATGCGATGCCTAACGGCGAAATGCCTTGCTGCTTCCTGACAAACAACGACATCACCGGCGGAAACTCCGGAAGCGACGTGCTTAACGGCAAGGGAGAACTCATCGGCCTTGCCTTTGACGGCAACTGGGAAGCAATGAGCGGAGATATTATCTTTGAGCCAAATCTCCAGAGGTGCATCAACGTTGATATCCGCTACGTTCTGTTCATAATTGACAAGTTCGGTGGCGCTGGATATCTGCTGAATGAAATGGATATCAAGAAATAACAAAAGCAAAAATAATGATTCAGATATCTGATATTGAAGAGGCTCTGAACTCGGTATTCCATCCGGAATATGAACGCAGCGTAATGGAGCTGAGCCTGGTTCAGAATCTCGAATACAAATCAGAGGGAGCTGATGAAGACAATGCCGGGACTATCAAGTTCCGGCTTGTTTTCCATCGGAATGACCCTATGGCAAACTCCGTAAAGGAAGCCTGCGAGAAAACTCTCAAAAGAGCCTTTCCAAAAGCAAAGACAAACATTCTCGTTCTTATAGATACCAAGAAAGCCACCGGACACAAGAGCGGAGAATTAGGAAGGGGACAACTAGACAAGCAGGAGCTTGAAAACGTAAAGAATATCATCGCGATAGCCTCCGGAAAAGGTGGCGTGGGCAAGTCTTCCGTTGCGGTTAATCTAGCCATCGCCTTGAGCCAGAAAGGATATAAGGTAGGCCTTCTGGACGCCGATGTTTACGGCCCTTCCGTTCCAAAGATGACGGGCACTGAAGATGACGTTCCGCCAATCACCCAGGAAGAAAGAAACGGCCAGCTGAAAGATCTCATAGTTCCCATAGAAAAGTACGGAGTCAAGTGGATGAGCATAGGCTATTTCGCCAAACCGGAACAGGCCCTTATCTGGAGAGGCCCTATGGCCTGCGGCGCCCTCAAGCAACTTGCCTATGAAGTAAAATGGGGAGAGCTTGACTATCTTCTGATAGATCTTCCTCCAGGAACGGGAGACATCCATATCACTATGGTTCAGGAGATTCCGCTAACAGGTGCCATCATCGTAACCACTCCTCAGAAGATTGCTCTTGCCGATGTGGAAAAAGGAATCAACATGTTCCAGAACAAAGACGTCAGAACCCCTATCCTCGGCATCATAGAAAATATGAGCTGGTTCACTCCTGAAGAACTCCCAGACCATAAATACTTCATCTTCGGAAGAGATGGCGGACAGGATATGGCAGATAAATACGGAGTCCCTCTTCTTGGCCAGATTCCTGTTGTAATGGGCATTATGGAAGGCGGAGACTTCGGCCATCCTGCAGCTCTTGACAACGAGATAGTCAAAGACTGCTTCCTCAAAGTCGCCGAGGCGATTGCTTAGAAAAGTGTAGGGTCTGGAAGAAGCCGGAAGCTCATCCGGTGGTAGGGGGTTGGGCCGTATTTGGCTATTGCATCTCTGTGGTCTTTAGTGGGATAGGCCTTATTTTTCTTCCAGCCGTATTGAGGATAGATTTCTGAGAGAGAGTCCATTATGTGGTCTCTCTCCGTTTTTGCCAGTATAGATGCGGCGGCAATGGAAATATAGGTTGCATCACCCTTTACAATCGTATGGTGAGGAATGGTTTTCTTCTGGATTTTTGAAGTATAGGGATGAAACTTATTGCCATCTGAAATTATGTGCTGAAGAAGAAATTTCTTGTTGAGTTTTTTCAGTTTTTCCTCAACCTCAGCGATGGCTTTGTGCATTGCCAGAATGGAAGCATTAAGAATGTTGATCTTATCAATCTCTTCCGCTTCTACTCTTGCTATTCCGTATGCCAGGGCGTGTTCCATAATAAGCGGACGGAGCTCTTCCCTTTGCTTTTCTGTAAGTTTCTTGGAATCGGTAAGATGAGGATGAGTCAGCAGTGGATTGTCTTCCAGCGGAAGCACAACGGCGGCTGCAACAACAGGACCAGCCAGAGGCCCTCTTCCGGCCTCGTCCGTGCCCGCTTCAATTGTATTTTTCAAATAATATGGAAGCAGCATCTTAGAGAGCGGAAAGAGCTGCTTTAACGGCGTCTGCAATTGCCTTGCCTTCAGCCTTTCCGGCAAGACGCTTGGAAGCGCAACCCATAACCTTTCCCATATCCTTCATAGAAGATGCCCCAACCTCGGCGATGATGTTTTTAATCTCCGCCTGAAGTTCTTCAGCGGTCATCTGCTTTGGAAGAAAAGCTTCCATAACTTTTGCCTCGGCTAGTTCTGCCTCAGCAAGCTCAGGACGGTTGTTCTGGGTGTAGAGATCGGCGCTTTCCTGATGCTGCTTTACAAGCTTCTGGATGAGCTTGAGAATCTGGTCATCGGAAAGGCTTCCGTCTTCCTCCAGTTTTGCCCCTTCAGCGGTCTTTGCCAGAAGTATCTGGGACTTGATGGCCCTAAGGCTTTCCAGACGAGTCTTGTCCTTTGCAATCATCGCCTGCTTGATTCCTTCCTGAATCTGTTTTTCCAATGCCATATTGTTGTGTTTTATTTGGTTTCTTCTTTCTTGTAAGTGCTCTTGAGGAAGAGTTCATCCATCTGGGAATCATCGATTACAGACGGAGCCTCAGCCATAACGTCTCTTCCCATATTGTTCTTAGGGAATGCTATGTAGTCGCGGATGGTTTCCTGGCCTCCGAACAGGGCGCAAAGCCTGTCGAATCCGAATGCCAGACCTCCGTGAGGCGGAGCGCCGAACTTGAATGCATTCATCAGGAAGCCAAAACGGTACTCTGCCTGCTCGTGGGTAAAGCCCAGTATCTCAAACATTCTCTCCTGAACCTTGCGGTCGTGGATTCTGATAGAGCCGCCGCCTATCTCGTTGCCGTTGAGAACAATATCGTAAGCGTTTGCCTTCACGTCTGCAAGAGCTTCCTTGTCGTTGGAGAAGAACTTGTCCAGATCTTCCGGTTTCGGAGAAGTGAACGGATGGTGCATAGCGTAGAAACGCTGAGTTTCATCATCCCATTCCAGAAGAGGGAAGTCCGTAACCCAAAGAGGCTTGAACACGTCTCCCTTCCTAAGTCCCAGGCGAGAACCCATCTCCAGACGGAGAGTTCCAAGAGCCACCTGTGTCTTGTGCTTAGGACCACAGAGAATCAGTATCAGGTCTCCCTTGTTTGCGTCACACTTATTGGCAATTTCCTGAATTTGTTCAGGCGTGTAGAACTTGTCGATTGAAGATTTAACTTCATCGCCGAGCTTTATGAATACCAAACCTTTGGCTCCAACCTGAGGACGTTTTACCCACTCGGTGAGCTCGTCTGTCTGCTTGCGGGAATAGCCGGCGCATCCCGGAACTGCAATGGCTCCCACATACTCGGCGCTGTCGAATACTGAGAAACCGTGCCCCTGAACGGCGGAAGTGATGTCGTGCATCTGCATTCCAAACCTCAGGTCTGGCTTGTCGCTTCCGAAGTATTCCATCGCCTCGTCGTATGTGATTCTCTCGAAAGGCTCGTTGAACTCAATGCCCTTGACTTCCCTGAAAAGATGCTTTACAAGGCCTTCGAACATCTGAAGAACATCCTCTCTTTCAACAAAGCTCATTTCGCAGTCAATCTGGGTGAATTCCGGCTGGCGGTCTGCACGCAAATCCTCGTCTCTGAAGCATCTTACAATCTGGCAGTAGCGGTCAAAGCCGGCCACCATCAGAAGCTGCTTGAAAGTCTGCGGGCTCTGAGGCAGGGCGTAGAACTCTCCCGGATTCATTCTGGAAGGAACCACAAAGTCTCTGGCTCCCTCTGGAGTGGACTTGATCAGGAACGGGGTCTCTATCTCCATAAAGTTCTGGCTATCCAGATATTTGCGTGTCTCAATGGCCATCTGGTGGCGGAGTTTCAAAGCCCTCTGAAGCGGGCCCCTCCTTAGATCCAGGTAACGGTATTTCGCCCTGAGATCCTCTCCACCATCGCTCTGCTCCTCAATGGTGAAAGGAGGGGTAGCGGCCTGGTTAAGAACAATTATCTCGTCAAGTTTTATTTCAATGTCTCCTGTAGGCATCTTAGGGTTCTTGCTCTGCCTTTCGCAGACCTCTCCCTTTGCCTGGATTACAAACTCCCTTCCCAGGGAAGCAATCGTCTCCAGCACCTTAGGATCCGCATTGTCGTCGGCAACCAGCTGGGTGATTCCGTAACGGTCTCTAAGATCCACAAAATTGAGGCTTCCCATCTTCCTAATTCTTTGAACCCATCCGGCAAGAGTAACCTTCTTTCCGGCATCGCTGAGCCTAAGCTCACCGCAAGTATTTGTCCTGTACATATCTTGTCTTTAATTTATCTATTGTAAAGCAGCCTCAAAGTTACTTATTTTTCTATTTTTGTAGCACAATGGGAAGGAATATGTCACATAAGAAGAGGCTGTCGGGCCCGAGATATGAGGGAGTAAGGGCAAAGAAAGCCCTGGGGCAGCATTTTCTCAGCGATGAGGATACCGCGATAGAGATTGTGGACTCTCTGCTCATACCGGAGACAGGGCTGGACGAGAGCCCAACGGTGGAAGGCGGAGTAAACGTGCTGGAGATTGGTCCCGGAACGGGAGTGCTCACCCAGTATCTTCTGATGGACAAAAGGATAAACCTTCAGCTCTGCGAAATAGACACGGAGTCCATAGACAAGCTCCGCGACCGTTTCCCGCAGTTTCTCTACACCCTTCAGCCGCGCGATTTTCTGCAGACAGAACTGGAGGAAATTTTTCCATCAGTCAAAGACATCAAGCCCGGAACAAACGGCAATGAAGTTTATGTCATAGGCAATTTCCCGTACAATATTTCTTCTCAGATTTTCTTCAAGATTCTGGAAGACAAGGAACGCGTTACACAAGTTGTATGCATGCTCCAGAAAGAGGTTGCCCAAAGGCTTGCAAGCGGCCCGGGCGGAAGAGACTATGGCATTCTTTCCGTGCTTCTGCAAACTTGGTATGACATTGAATATCTGTTTACTGTAGACGAAACAGTCTTTGTTCCGCAGCCAAAGGTAAAGAGCGGAGTCATAAGGCTTTGGAGAAACACACGTCAAAGTCTGGAGTGTTCCTGGGAAGTTTACAAGAACATCATAAAAACAACTTTCGGCCTGAGGAGAAAAACTCTCAGGAATTCCATCCGTTCTATTGTTTCTCCGGATGTTATTTCTCAATATGAAGAAGCTGCTCCTCTTCTGGACAAAAGGCCGGAGGAGCTGAGCGTAGAAGATTTTATTAAACTGACATTAATCGCTGAGGAATGAAGAGTCTGATAAAGAAGGGAAGGGTTGTCCTCATACAGCTCAGAGAGGGAGTCACCTTTACTTGGAATGAGCTTAAAAACAATAAGTTCAGAACATTTCTGTCTTTGCTTGGAGTGAGCATAGGCATATTCACCATTGTCTCTATTTTCACCGCTATAGACGCGCTTAGGTCCAATGTCAAAAAAGGCTTTGAGTCATTCTCCAGCAATCTGGTGCAGGTTTCAAAATGGCCGATGGGGCCCGAGGATGAAGACGGCAACATAAATATGGATGGAAGCGCCGGCTTTACCGAATACCGCTGGTGGGATTACCTGAAAAGGCCGGACATTACTTACAACCATTACAAATACCTGAAAGCCAACTCAAAGTTGGCAGATGATTTCCTTTTCGCTTATGGGGGAAGTGCCCGCATTAAATACGGAAGAAACACTACCTCTGGTGAGGTGAATGTAGGCTGCACCACAAACGCTCTTGAAAAAATGCTCAAGATCAACATAGACCGCGGAAGAATGATAACCAAGGCGGAGTTCGACGCCGGAAGCCTTGTGGCCATCATAGGAAGCAGCATAGCAAACTCGCTATTCCCGGAAGAAAATCCTATCGGAAAGGTTGTAAAAATCAAGGGCTATTCCGTTACCGTTGTGGGAGTTATAGAAAAGCAGGGACAAAGCATAACCAACTTCACCGATACGGATAATGCCGCCTATATTCCATATCTTGCGGGCAAAATAATCTTTGGGCTCAGGGAGCCAGACGGGGAGCTTAATGCCATTCCTAAAGAAGGCGTAACCAGCGAAGAACTTTCACAGGAACTGAGGCTGCTTATGCGCCAGGCCAGAAGAATCCGCCCGGGGCAGAAAAATGACTTTTCAATCAACCAGATGGCTACCCTCCAGGATATGCTTGAGCAAATACTCGGTGTTATTAAAACCGTTGGATGGATTATAGCCGCGTTCTCTCTGCTTATCGGAGGCTTTGGAATAGCCAACATAATGTTTGTTTCCGTAAAGGAAAGAACCAAGATTATCGGTATTCAGAAGGCTCTTGGAGCAAAACGGTATTTCATTATGACTCAATTCCTTGCAGAGGCGCTGATACTTGCCGTTGCCGGAGCGTTGGTGGGCATTCTCCTTATTGCTATAATATTGTGGATAGCTCCTATTCCTGCTGAATACGACGTACACCTTACCTTCGGCAACATACTTTCCGGAGTTGCCATTGCATCTGTCATAGGAATCCTCAGCGGACTGCTTCCTGCCTGGAGCGCTGCCCGTCTGAATCCAGTAGATGCGATAAATTCAAAATAATTATAAACCAAGTTCTGATTTGAGGCTGCGGAGAAGGTCAAAGGCCTGAAGCGGAGTCATATTGTTGAGGTCTGATTCCTCGAGTTTTGTCTTGATTGCTGAAAGCGTAGGATCATCCAGCTGGAAGAATGAAAGCTGCATCTGGTCTTCGTCTTTTTTCTTCTGCGATGATTTTTCTTTCTCCTGTTTCTCAAGTTGAGAAAGCTTGTTTTCCGCGGTATCCAGAAGAGGCTCCGGCATACCAGCAAGCCTTGCAACGTGGATGCCGAAACTGTGTGCAACGCCGCCAGGCTTAAGATGGCGGAGGAAGATGATTTCCTTGCCTGATTCCTTGACTTCTATGTGATAGTTCTTGACTCTCGGATAGAGATTTTCAAGCTCGTTAAGCTCGTGATAATGAGTTGCGAATATGGTCTTTGGGTGGCCGGTCTTGTTCTGGTGGAGATATTCAACAATCGCCCAGGCGATGCTCATTCCGTCAAATGTAGAAGTGCCCCTTCCAATCTCATCCAGAAGCACCAGGCTCTTGTCTGTTATGTTGTGGAGAATCGCTGAGGTTTCCAGCATCTCAATCATAAATGTGGATTCACCCTGAGAAATATTGTCTGAAGCGCCGACTCTTGTGAATATCTTGTCAATAATTCCGATTTTCGCGCTCTTTGCCGGAACATAAGATCCGCACTGCGCAAGAAGTACAATGAGAGCCGTCTGCCTCAGCAAGGCTGACTTACCGGACATATTAGGGCCCGTCAGGATTATAATCTGCTGATTTTCATTATCCAGGAACAGATCATTGGCTACATATTCCTGCCCCGGTTCCATACGGGTTTCAAGTACAGGGTGGCGGCCTTTTTCTATCTCGATAATATTGGAGTTATCAACACTCGGGCGGCAATAATTGTTAGTATCCGCCAATTTTGCAAAGCCGCACAGGCAGTCAACTTCTGAAACAAATCTGCAGCAGCCCTGTATGGTCTTTATATTCTTCTGGATTTCAACTACAAGATTCAGGAAAATACGTTGCTCGATTGAAATGATTTTCTCCTCGGCGCCAAGAATTTTCTCTTCGTATTCCTTGAGTTCCGGAGTGATGTATCTTTCCGCGTTTACAAGAGTCTGCTTTCTTATCCACTCCTGCGGAACGCTGGACTTGTATGTGTTCCTGACTTCCAGATAATAGCCAAAGACATTGTTGTAACTGATTTTGAGAGAAGGGATTCCGGTCCTTTCACTTTCTCTCTGCTGCATCTGGAGGAGATAGTCTTTGCTGTCTCTGGAAATTTTTCTCAGCTCGTCGAGTTCCTTGTCAACGCCATCTGCTACAATGTCTCCCTTGCCAAAAACGGCAGCGGCATCTTCCTTAAGCGTGCAGAAAATCAATTTGTCCAGAGCCTCGTACTTTTCAAGGTCGCGATAGAAATCTCCTGCAGACGGAATCTTTTCCTCTATGACCTTCCGTCCTTCTGCCTGCTCAAGAGACTCGGCGATAGGCTTCATCTGAGAAAGCGAACGATGGAGCATAACGGTTTCTCTAGGCGATATCTTTCCGGTGGAGGCGCGGGAAAGGATTCTCTCCATATCTCCCACGTCTTCAAGGCTTTGCCTAACCGCTGAGGAAACTTCGGGATTCTTAAGGAAAAACTCTACAGCATCATATCTTTTCTCTATCTTTTCTGCATCGATAAGCGGCATAGCGATCCAGGAGCGGAGCATTCTGGCGCCCATCGGAGACACCGTCTTGTCCACCACATCCATCAGCGATACGCCGTCCTGGGAAAAAGAGGAAAATATTTCAAGGTTCTTGATGGTGAATCTGTCCAGCCAAACGAAATTGCCGCGGTCTATCCTGGCTATGGAGTTGATGTGGAAGGTTCCGCTCTGGCCCTTAATGGTAACCGCGTCAAAGCTTGCAAGATCAGATATCCTATTCTGTTCCAGATAGAAGAGCACGGCTCCTGCCGCAGTTTTTGCCAGGCGCATTTTCTCTATGCCGAACCCTTTGAGAGCCATTGCGCCAAACTGCTTTTCCAATTTGTCTGCACAGGCTTCTTCCACAAAGGCCCATTCATCCATCGGGGTTATGTACCAGCCATCGCCGAACTGCTTTCTGAATCCGTCTTCATAGCCTTTTTTCAGAAGCACTTCCTTAGGACTCATATCGGAAAGGAGAACGTCCATAAAATCCAGCTTTCCCTGAGCCACTTTGAACTCTCCCGTGGAAACATCCAGGAAAGCAGCTCCGCAATCCTGACCATCAAACGCAAAGGCAGCAAGATAGTTGTTGGAGGTGCGGTCCAATATGTCGTCGTTGTAGGCAACGCCCGGAGTCACGAGTTCCGTTACTCCTCTCTTTACCAGCGTCTTGGTCATCTTAGGATCCTCCAGCTGGTCGCATACGGCCACCTTGTAGCCGGCTCTTACAAGCTTTGGAAGATAGTTCTGCAGTGAGTGGTGCGGAAATCCGCAAAGCTCCATGGAAGAAGGCACTCCGTTAGAACGTTTTGTAAGCACGATTCCCAGAACCTTGCTCACTATAATGGCATCGTCTCCATAAGCCTCATAGAAATCCCCAACCCTCATCAGCAAAACTGCCTGAGGGTACTGTGCCTTGAACTGCACGTACTGCTTCATCAGCGGAGTATTCAGATTCCTTTCTCCCATACCGCAAATTTAACTATCTTTGAACATAAAATAACATTGCTTAATATGAAAAAGTCTGTTTTCAATTCAATCAGGATTGCCGCTATGGCTTTTGCGGCATGCTTATTCTGCACCAGTTCCTATGCACAGTTCCAGCAGGACGATTATTCCGGCGGAATAGAGCAGGGTATCCAGAAAATAATGAAAGACCTGGACGTAATAGGTCTGGGAGTTGCCGTTGTAAAGAACGGGGAAATCATCTACAAGAACAGCTGGGGATATAAGAACCTGGAAACCAAGACTCCGCTGAAGGAGGACGATATGTTCAGGATTGCATCCATCTCAAAATCATTCACCGCTACGGCTATTATGCAGCTGGCGGAAAGAGGCTTGATAGACCTGGATGCGGACGTTTCGGACCTGGTTGGGTTCAAGGTAAGGAATCCTCTTTTCCCAGACGTGAAGATCACTCCTTATATGCTGCTTTCACACACTTCTTCTCTGGGAGATATGGAGGGATATTTCAAGATGGACGTGCTTGATCCGTCAAAGAATCCTAACTCGACAGATTGCTACTATAATTTCCGTCCTGGAACCCAGTACGTTTACTGCAACCTCAACTACAACACCCTGGGAACCATTCTGGAAAGAGTAAGCCGCATAAGATTCGACCAGTATGTAGTGAGCAATATCCTGAAGCCTCTCGGACTGGGATATGCTGGCTACTGGGTAGAGAGTCTGGACCAGAGCAAGTTTGTTACACTCTACGAGAAAGACAAGAACGGAAAATGGGAGGCTCAGCCAGAAGCATATGCTCCTAGAACAAAGGAGATTGCAAACTACAAGTTCGGCTATTCAGCCCCTATTTTCTCACCGACAGGCGGAATGAAAATCAACCCTGTGGGCCTTGCAAAAGTTATGATGATGCATATGGGTCTTGGAACTTCTCCTGAGGGCGTGAAGATAATGTCTTCTCAGAGTGCTCTTCTGATGCAGAGCCGCTTCACCGAAACCGGAAGCGAAGAGGGATACGAGGGTGGCAAGCCTGTATATTACGGATTCGCGCTGTGGAATAACAAAGATCTGATTGCAGGAAAAACTATGGTTGGCCATACTGGCGGAGCATACGGAGTTCTTACCCTTATGACCTGGAACAAGGAAAGGACATTCGGCATTGTGATAATGACTAACGGATGCTCCACAAAGAGGGAGAACGGATTTGTGGCAATCCACAACAGAGTTGCCAACTGCCTGTACCAGAATCTTATCAAGGGCACAGACGCAGACAACTACTAAATGAAAAAAGTCCTCGTCATAACATATTACTGGCCGCCGAGCGGAGGAAGCGGAGTTCAGCGATGGCTGAAAACCTCCAAGTATCTTCCCGAGTTCGGATGGGAACCTGTAATATACACTCCGGAAAATCCGGACGTGAATTCCATTGACGAGTCACTGCTCAGTGATGTTTCTCCAGACCTGAAAGTTCTCAAGAGAAAAATCACTGAGCCCTACGGCTTTTACAAAGTCCTTACCGGAAAGAAAAAAAGCGAGCATCTTCAGGCAAATATAGTTTCGTCTGAAAAGAAAGGATTTGTCCAGAATTTTTCTGCGCATATAAGGGCCAATTGGTTTATTCCGGACCCCAGGTGCTGGTGGATACGCCCAAGTGTAAAATTTCTGAAAAACTATATAAGGTCTTTAACCCCTGAAAACCGCCCTGATGCAATTATCAGCACCGGACCTCCTCATTCAATGCACCTGATTGCCAGGCAAATTCACAGAGATTTGGGCATTCCGTGGATAGCGGATTTTAGAGATCCATGGACAAATATTTTCTACTTCAAGCATCTTGGGCTGAGCGCAAAATCGCTGAGAAAACACAAGGCTCTTGAAGCGAGCGTGCTTGAGGAAGCGGACAAAGTTGTTGTTGTAACCCAGCAGATGAAAACCGAATTTTCAACAGGAGAATATGCCGGGTTTGAAGACAAAATCTGCGTCATTCCCAATGGCTTTGATCCGGATGATTTTTCATCTGAAAAAACAGCAGAAATAGAAGAAGGTAAATTCGTGGTGGCGCACACTGGACTTATGCCTGAAAGCGCAAATCCGGATGGGCTTTGGAAAGTGCTGGGCGATGCGGTAAAATCAGATTCGGAGCTCAAGGAAAAATTGCTGATTGCAGTAATGGGCCAGACAGACGCTAGCGTGAAAAAAGACATCGCTGAGAATGGGCTTTCAGATAACTTCAAAGATCTTGGATACGTGTCTCATCCAATCAGTGTTGCCTGGATGAAAAGAGCTGATATACTGCTTCTTCCGCTGAGAAAAGAAAAAGAATCAAAGGCTATTCTTTCGGGAAAATTCTTTGAATATCTTGCAGCGGGAAAAAACATTTTGGCCTTTGGCCCAATAGATGGAGATCTTGCAAAGGCACTCGATGAAACAGGCAGTGGAATTATCTGTGAATTCAACGATGAGAACGCCATCAAAAATGCTTTTGCTAAATTGCAGAAACCGCTCAATCCAACCCCGGAACAGATGGCGGAAAGACAAAAATATTCCCGCAGGTCAGGAGCTGAAAACTTTGCGGAATTGCTTAACCAGATAAAGAAATAAAACAGATATGGCAGAAAACTCAAACAAGGGATTTTTCAAGAAGCTTCTTCCTTACATTCTTGCAATAGTCGCTTTCATAATTGTTGGATATGCTTATGCTCCTTACACACTGAGCGGCAAGGTAGTAAACCAGAGCGACATCTCTTCCTGGAAAGGAATGAGCCACGAGATTGTGGAGTGGAATGAAACACATCCGGATGATCCAACATACTGGACAAATTCAATGTTTTCCGGAATGCCGGCAACTACTATTTCCGTCATCTATCACGGAGACATTACAAAGTATCTTTACGATGCATTGTTTGTAGGGCAGAGGCCGGCAAGCTATCTGATCATTTGTATGGTTGGAGCGTTCCTTATGTTCCTTGCTTTTGGGGTAAATATCTGGCTCGCGATTTTGGGTGCCATAGGCGTTGCCTTTTGCTCCTACAATATGCAGATAATCCAGGTTGGGCACAACACCAAAATGGTGGCCATTGCATTTATGCCTTGGGTTATTGCATCTCTTGTTTTCGCCTACCGGAAAAACTGGCTTTTGGGAGCTGCTTTGTTTGGCCTGGCGCTTAGTTTCCAGATCAAGGCAAACCATCCTCAGATTACATATTATCTTGCACTGATTGTTCTGGGTTTTGCCATCTGGCAATTGTGCCGCGCTATCAAGGAAAAGGCCTTTGGAAAATTCCTCAAGACTTCCATTGCCGTATTGGTTGCCGGACTCTTGGGGGCCGCCGCCAACATCAACCATCTTTGGCCGACATACGAGTACGGCCAGCATACCATGAGAGGCGGAACGGAGCTGTCCGCAGGGGCGGACAAGGGGGCGGACAATGGCTCCAAAACCCGCTCTGGACTGGATTTGACGTATGCTACACAGTGGTCTTATGGAATAGAGGAGACTCCAAACCTTTTCATTCCAAACTTCAACGGCGGGGCTTCCGGAGGAGCTCTATCCACCTCTTCCGAGGTCTATAAAACCCTTACCAAGCAGTACAACTACCCTGCCAACCAGGCTCAGCAGGCTGTCCAGAACCTTCCGCTTTACTGGGGTCCGCAGGCGTTCACGGCGGGACCTATGTATCTTGGTGCAATCTTCGTTTTCTTGTTTGTTTTGGGATTGTTTTCTGTCAAAGGAGGAGTTAAATGGTGGCTTGTTGGAGTAAGCATTTTGGCGGTGATTCTTTCCTGGGGTTACCACTTTATGGCGCCAACAAAATTCTTCTTTGAATATATGCCGATGTACAATAAATTCAGGACCGTTTCAATGATACTTGTGATACTTCAAGTGACGGTTCCGATACTCGGCATTCTGGCAATAGACCGCCTTGCAAAAATAGACAAGAAAAAAGCTAAAAAAGCTCTACTCTGGGCAACTGTAATTTGCGGAGGATTTGCCGCGTTATTTGCTCTGATTCCTTCCCTTGCCGGAAGCTTCACAAATTCATACGATGCCCAAATGCCGGGAGAGATTTCAAATGCTCTTGCGGCAGACCGTGCAAGCCTTCTCAGAACCGATGCTTTCAGAAGTCTGGTGTTTGTTCTTCTTGCCGCTTTCGTTCTGCTGCTTGCCCTCAACAACAAAATAAAGAAAGGATGGCTTTACGCTTCTTTGATAGCGCTTGCAATTATTGATCTCTGGGCTGTTGACAAACGCTATCTTTCAGAAAAGAATTTTGTCACAGAAAAAGATTTTAATGCTGTTCTAACTGAAAGATATGCAGACGAATACATCAAAGAAAACGATACGGATCCTGATTTCAGGGTACTGGATCTTACGGTAGATCCTTTCAACAATGCCTACATCAGTTATCACCACAAAACAATTGGCGGTTATTCTCCTGCAAAGCTACAGAGATACCAGGATCTGATAGACCGTTATATCATAGGTGAGATGAACGATGTTATCACAGACATCAAGGGCGCCGCCACTTATGATGAAGCCGCCGCTGCTATAACATACCATCCTGTGCTCAGCATGCTCAACACCCGCTATTTCATCTTCAATCCAGATATGGCTCCGCTCGTAAATCCTTACGCGCAAGGAAATTGCTGGTTTGCGGACAGTATTGATGAAGCAGAAAACGCAGATGATGAAATAGCAAAACTCAAAGATATTGATCCAAGAAGACAAGCTATAGTAAGCAAAGATTTCATCGCTGAGAATCCTGGTCTGAAAGATATAAGAAGAGGTGGTGGGGCAAAGATGGATTCAACAATGGTAGCAAGCGTTGCTAACGATTTCGCTTCTATAAATCTTACAAGCTACGCGCCTAACAAACTCACATATCATTATTCTTCCGCAACGCCGCAGGCTGCTATATTCTCAGAGGTCTATTATCCTGGCTGGAAGGCTGTTCTGAAGACTAATGGTGAAGAGAAAGAGCTTAACATCTTCCGCGCAAACTGGATTCTCAGGGGTCTTCTCCTTCCTGCCGGAGAGGGAGACATAACCTTCACCTTCAAGCCAGAGAGTTTTGTCAAGGGAGAAAAATATTCTCTGATTGCATCAAGCATATTGCTTCTCCTTCTCATCGGTGCAATAATCTTGTCGCTGAGAAAGAAAAAGGAAGAGAATTAAAGTCCTATAAGTGAGTTCACGATAATTATCGCCACGATTACAGGGGCGATGTATCTTACAAATACCCGGAGTGTGCCAAGCAGCCACTTCGGGATTTTGTATTTGCCGCCGCTGGTGATTTCATCATAGAAATCTTCCTTCCTGATTTTCCATCCGGCAAAGATGCAAACCAGCAGTGCGCAGGTAGCAAGGCAGATGTTGGACGATATGTAGTCAAAGAAGTCGAAGAAGGTGAATCCCAGTATCTTGAAGCCGGAGAGAACACCAAAACTAAGGGCGCAGAACACAGCAAAAACTGTTGTAACTCCCAGCATTATCAGCATTGCCACAAAGCGGCTCTTTTTATATTCTTCCTTGAGGAATGCAACAACTGTTTCCATCAGCGATATGGATGAAGAAAGGGCTGCCGCAAAAAGAATGAAGTAGAAGAATATTGAGAGAACCTTGCCGAAAGACATATGGGCGAAAATGTACGGCAGGGAGATGAAAGCCAGGCCGGCCCCTTCGCTCGGATCCATTCCGGCGGAGAACACTGCAGGAAGAATTGCCATACCAGCAAGCAACGCGAACATAGTGTCTGACAGCGTGGTAACGGTTGTGGTTTTCAGCAGGTTATCTTTCTTGTTTGCATAAGATGCGTAAGTGATGATTGCTCCGCATCCGATGCTGAGGCTCAGGAATCCCTGGCCCAAAGCGTTAAGTACCGTACGGAATGTGACCTTGGAAAAATCCGGATGGAAAAGGAAGCTCAGGCCCTGCTTTGCTCCAGGAAGAGTCAGGGCATAAACCACAATGAAAACAATCAGCGCGGCCAGTGCGCTCATCAGGTATTTGTTGGTTCTCTCTATTCCGTTTTTCACTCCGGCAACTATGACTCCCGCAGTGCACAAAAGGAACAAAATCGTGTAGAATATATTTTCGGCAGAAGAGCCCACCATATTGTCAAATACTGCGTCAAAATCTGTCTCTGGAGTGAACATCATCCTCAGCGACTTGACAAAATAGTCTATGGTCCATCCGCCAACAACAACATAGAAAGAAAGCAGTATAACACAGGTAATTACGGCGAGGGTGCCCGTATGCTTCCAGGCTGTGCCGGGAGCCAGTTTCTTGAAGGCTCCAAAGGCATTTGCCTGGCTTCGTCTGCCTATGACAAACTCGCAAACCATTATCGGCATGCAAAGGAAAACTATGCACAAAAGATAAATGATTATGAAAGCTGCACCGCCGTTTGTTCCCACCAGATACGGAAACCTCCAGAGATTTCCTAGTCCGATAGCCGAACCCACAAGAGCAAGTATGACGCCCAAATTGCTCCTAAACGATTCTCTTTGCTTTTTTGCCATAAACGATAAACTGAAAATCTATATTGTTTTCTTGGTCGTGAAGGACTTCTGATTTTTCAACAATATCCCATTTCTTCTCGTCTATTTCCGGAAAGAAAGCGTCTGCTCCATCTGCCTTGGAATAAACTCTGGTAATGTAAAGCTTGCGGGCATATTTAAGTGCCGAAGCATATACGCTTCCTCCGCCTATCACAAAAAACTCTTCTTTTCTTTTTCTGCTCAGCGATTTTAGAAGTGCTTCAAGATCAAATGCTTGCTCAACATCATCTCTATCTAATGGAGACCGGGAAACCACTATGTTTTTTCTGCCAGGAAGCGGACGGCCTATGCTTTCAAATGTCTTGCGCCCCATTATCACAGAATGGCCGGACGTTATTTTCTTGAAATACTTCAGGTCTTCAGAAATATGCCACAGAAGGGCGTTGTCTTTTCCTATGGCATTCCCGTCTGCCACCGCTGCGATAATGGAAATCATACGGCAACAGGGGCTTTTATGGCAGGATACGGATCATATCCCACGAGTTCAAAGTCTTCGTATTTGAAGGAGAAGATATCTTTCTGGTCTCCGTGGATTATCATCTTAGGCAACGGGCGTGGGGTTCTGGACAGCTGCTCGCGCACCTGGTCAAAGTGATTAAGGTAGATGTGAGTATCCCCGGTAGTGTGGATAAAGTCTCCGAGGGCAAAACCGCACACCTTTGCAATCATCATTGTAAGAAGCGCATACGATGCAATGTTGAACGGAACTCCCAGGAATGTGTCCGCGCTTCTCTGGTACAGCTGGCAAGAGAGCTTGTTGTCTGCAACATAGAACTGGAACAAGCTGTGGCAAGGCGGAAGGGCCATACTGTCTATCTGCGCCACGTTCCAGGAAGAGATAATGATGCGCCTGGAATCTGGATTGTTCTTCAGGGTGTCCATAACGTTCTGCAGTTGGTCTATATAGGTTCCGTCTCCGCAGTCCCATCTTCTCCACTGCGCTCCGTAAACCGGCCCAAGGTCTCCGTTCTCATCGGCCCACTCGTCCCAGATGCTCACTCCGTGATCCTTGAGATACTTGATGTTAGTGTCTCCGTTGATAAACCACAGAAGTTCATATATAATTGATTTCAGATGGACTTTCTTGGTGGTCAGGAGCGGAAAGCCGTCGCTGAGCCTAAACCTCATCTGATGGCCGAAAATGCTCTTTGTTCCCACTCCGGTACGGTCTTTTTTGACCGCTCCTTCATCCATAATCCTTTTCAGTAAATCCAAATATTGCTTCATACGTACAAATTTAATCAAATAATTTCAAAAGGATGGGGAGGTGATCGCTGGCGCCGGCATTGAAACGGGGACCGATGAAGGTTCTTCTGGTTTTGTCGCCGAGATACTTTTTGTCTTGCTGCAGCAGATGGGGAAAGGAAATGATTTCCGCTTTTGCGCTTGTGTTTTTTGAAACTAGGAATTGATCTATCATCTCCCATTTGCCTTTGTATTTGTGTGTGCCAGGTATTTCTGCCCTTGCCTTTTTAAGGGAGTCTTTAAGCCTCAGCGATAGATTATTCAGAGGTATCGCCCGTACTGGCGCTGAACTTGGGGAATCGTTGAAATCCCCCATCGCGATTATAATTGCAGACGGAATGACTGATTGGATGGAATCCACTGTTTTCTTGAGAAGGAGGGCTGCTTCCATTCGTCTTGGGAGGGATTTCTTTTCTCCGCCGAGCTTGGATGGCCAATGATTGACCAAGATATGAACAGTGTCTTTGATGGATTGTGAATAAAGCTTGGCGTAGAGGATGTCTCTGGTCTGGAATTCTTTTATGCGGAGAAAGGCTGTGTCTAGAAGTTCTATTTCATCTTCTCTATAAAGTAGCGCCGCGTCTATTCCCCTTTTGTCCGGAGAGTCTTTGTGAAGAATCTTGTAACCGAGCCTTGAAAGCGGAGTGTCATAGATGAGATTTTTGAGAGTCTTGGCGTTTTCCACTTCACAAAGGCCTATGATGGCTGGATACTGGCCTTGTTGGTCTTTGACCGCTATGATGGTTTTGGAGATAAGGTCTCTTTTTGCTTTGAAGCGTTTCCAGGTAACGGCTCTGGGATTTTCCGCAAGGTTATCTCCTTTTGTTGGGTAGAAGAAATTCTCAAGGTTCCAGAACATTACCAGAAGAGCGGCCAGTTTTAACGCTTTGTCCATTGTTTTTTTTGGCCGCTAAAATATGCGCGTTGTTTTTGGGGCGGATGCCAAACGGTAAAATTTACCGTGTCCGCCCACTGATTTTTCCGTTGAGTGGCTTTTTGCTAAATTTGCAAGGATTTAAAACGAGAAATTTTATGTCTGTAAAATGTGGCATAGTGGGCCTTCCGAATGTGGGCAAAAGCACTCTTTTCAATTGCATAAGCTCGGCGAAGGCAGAAGCGGCTAACTTTCCGTTCTGCACAATCAATCCGCAGATAGGATCTACAGCCGTTCCGGACAAGAGGCTTCAGACTCTGGTGGATATGGTGCATCCCAGAAACGTGGTGCCGGCAACAGTGGAAATTGTGGATATCGCCGGATTGGTAAAAGGCGCCAGCCGCGGAGAAGGTCTTGGAAACCAGTTTCTTGCAAATATCAGAGAAACAGACGCCATCCTTCACGTGCTGCGCTGTTTCGACGACCCAAACATAGCCCACGTAGACGGAAGCGTGGATCCTGTGCGCGACAAGGAAGTCATAGACACGGAACTTCAGCTGAAAGACCTGGAGACCGTGGAAAACCGTCTGGCAAAAGTTGGAAAGCAGGCAAAGATGGGGGCCGACAAGGAAGCCCAGAAACTGTGCAACGTGCTGGAGCAGTACAAGGCGGTTCTTGAAAAAGGACAGAATGCCAGAAGCGTGGTTTTTGACAACAAGGAAGACATAAAGCTTGCAAAGAGCCTCTTTCTTCTGACGGCCAAGCCGGTGATGTATGTGTGCAATGTGGATGAGGCAAGCGCTGCCAAAGGAAACGCATACGTAGATGCTGTAAGAGAGGCTGTTAAAGATGAAGACGCTGAGATTCTGGTGCTTGCGGCAAAGATAGAGTCAGACATCGCCGAGATGGATTCTTATGAAGACAAGCAGATGTTCCTTCAGGACCTGGGCTTGGAGGAAAGCGGAATTGTGCGTCTGGTTCAGAGCGCTTATCGTCTTCTGGGGCTTCAGACCTACTTTACTCAGGGAGAGCCTGAGGTACGCGCCTGGACCTTCAAGAAGGGAGACAAGGCTCCTCAGGCAGCTGGGGTCATCCACTCTGATTTTGAGAAAGGATTCATCAGGGCTGAAGTCATAAAGTTCGACGATTTTGTGCGCTATGGCAGTGAAAGCGCCTGTCGCGCGGCTGGAAAACTGGCTACCGAGGGCAAGGAATATGTGGTTCAGGACGGCGACATAATGCACTTCTTGTTCAACGTTTAGGTTTTTTTATTACTTTTGCAGCCCTATGCCTACGGGCGCGGGTACATTTAGAATAAACTTTTAGAAATTATTTATATGGCAGTTCTTGAGAAAATGCGCAAAAAGATGGGAGTTTTCATTTCCATCGTTATTGCGATTGCGTTGCTGGCATTTATCGTAAATCCGGACGATCTGCAGAGAGTTATGTCTATGTTCTCCTCAAAGTATGATGTGGGAAAGATAGCCGGAAAGAGCATCAACCAGCAGGAATTCAGCAAGAGAGTAGAATATTACAACGGCATCGCAAAGCTTACCGGACAGACCGGAAACAGCGAAGAGGAAAGTGAAAGGGCAAATAATGAAGCCTGGAACAGTTACATTGCAGACAATGTCCTCATTCCAGCCTGCGAGAAAGCGGGTATTAAAATCGGCGATGGCGAAGTAGAAGATATGTGCGGCGGAGTGGATATTTCTCCGGTCCTCAGAAACGAGGCAGCTTTTATGGATGATAACGGATTGTTCAGCAAAGACCAGTTCCAGAATTTCATCCAGTCTATAGACGGAGATGAGACCGGTCAGCTTGCTGCATATTGGGACTATCTGGAAAACAATATGATGCAGGAGAGGATGTTCACCAAATACGCAGCTATGATCGCCAAGGGAACAGTTGCAAACAAGCTCCAGGTTAGAAGGGAAATTGCGGAGAACAACAACTCCTACGATGTTGACTTTGTGATTGCTCCAATGTCTTATGAAAGAGATACCACCGTTAAGGTTTCCAATGAAGAAATAAAGAAATACTACGAGCAGATCCGTCCAGCTTTGAAGAAATTCGAGACAAGAGACGGAGAGGTTGTAGTTTTGCCTATCGAGCCTTCCGAGAAGGATGTAAAGGCCGCTCAGGAAGAAATGGAAAAACTCTACGAGGAATTCCAGACTCTTCCGGATGCTGAAATGAAGGCTTTCCTCACAAAGAATTCAGACATTCCTTTCAACGACCTCTTCTTCAAGAGCGAGGATCTTAGGGAGGTGTCTTCTATTCTCAGCGATTTTGCTGCAGACAAGAAAGCTGGAGACTTCCTTGAAACTCAGCACTATGACAATCAGTTCGTAGCCGCAAAGATTTTGGAAGTGGCTAACAGGCCCGATTCTGTTTACCTGCAGTATATTCCTGCGGCAGACGACAAGATGGCAGACAGTCTTATAACTGTTCTGAAGGGCGGAGCAGACTTTACGTCATTGGCTTCACAGTATGTCAGGGCACAGAGAGGCTCCGAGCCCGGCACTCTTGGATGGGTAACCGAGCCTATCGTTTATGCAAATCTTCCTGCCGGTTTCCTGCAGGCATTCACCGCCAAGAGCGGAGATTTGTTCAAGGTAGACGCAGGCGGATATCCTGTAATAGCCAGAGTAGACAAGCTCACCAAGCCTGTCAGAAAGGTTAAGGTTGCCGTTCTTTCAAGGAACGCAACTCCAAGCCAGGAAACTTTCTCCAATGTTTATGCAGAGGCTGGAAAGGTTCTGGACGCTGCGCAGAAGAACATTGACAAAATGGAAGACTATGCCTTCAAGAACAACATCGAGGTTGTTCCTGCAAACGGTATGGTTGGAGGCCTGAAGAACATAGGAAGCTATGACAATATGAAAGAGGCCACCCGTTGGATGTTCGATGCCAAGGAAGGTGAAATTTCAGACATAATCACCGTAAACAACAAGTATTACGTGATTGCGGCTCTGAAGAAGATCCATCCTGCCGGATATGCTTCTCTTGAGGAGATGACTCCTCAGGTTAAGGAATATCTGACTGTAAAGAAGACCATAGACAAAATGGCCGAGGACTGCGCAGCCAAAGTTGGACAGGGGGCGGATCTTGAAGCTGTAAGCGAAAAGCTCAACACTACCGTTAGCAGCATCAACGATGTTACCTTCTCTTCACTTAACTCCGGACAGCAGCTCGATCCTCTGTTCGTTGGCTATATTGCAAAGGCTGGAGCAGATGGCAACAGAAACATTGTAGGCCCTGTAAAGGGTTCTCTGGGAGTTTACTATTTCCAGATCAAGGACAACAAGATGGGAGCTTTCTACACAGAAAGCGATGCCCAGAACAAGGCCGACAACGCTGTTTACTCAATCATCAACGTGTTGCCGCAGGTAATGTGCAACGACGCTGATGTAGTAGACCAGCGTTACAAATTCTACTAGGAAACTAATTCAGGATTTTGACGGAGACGGTTTCTATCCTCTTTTTTGAAGTCTTGAGGACGGTGAAGGAGATGTTCCCCAAACGGAACGTCTCCTTTTCTTTTGGTATGCAGCCAAGATTGTAGAGAATCAGGCCGGCAAGCGTTTCATATGCATCATCTTCCGGAAGGGAAAGCTCGTGGCGGCGGTTGATATCTTTTACATCCAGCCTTGCAGAAAACACCCATTCCTTGTCTGATATCTTCTTCTCTGTGAACTCATTGCGGTCTAGCTCGTCTTCTATCTCGCCAAAGATTTCTTCTATAAGGTCTTCCAGTGTGATTATTCCTTCCGTTCCGCCGTATTCGTCGTTGACAACCACAATATTCTCCTTGCTGGAAGTCATTTTCTCCAGGAGAGAACGGGCATCCATATCCATTGCCACGTGGGTAATCGGACGCAGGATTTCACTAATGGAATTCTTCTTTCCCTGGAGAAGATCTTTTGAAAGAACATAGCCAATGATGTCGTCTATGTTTTCCCTGAAAACAACTATTCTGGAATAGCCCGTATCCACAAAAAGGCTCAGAAGCTCAGCGATGCTGTCTTCTATGTCTATGGCCACTATCTCTGTTCTAGGAATCAGGCATTCCTTGATTTTGGTCTGCGAAAAATCCATCGCGTTCTGGAAAAACTCTATGTCTGAAGGCACGTCGTCTCCCTGTGCGTCTTCAACTTCTTCGCTGAGATTAAGAAGATCCACAGTATCAAATTTTCCGTATTGCTGCATGGCTTGAAATGCCTTGGGCTTCTTTCCTATTATCAGGCAGGAAAGCCTGTTCGTCAGCCAGGTAAGCGGATAAAACAGCCAGTAGAAAAACAGTATTACCCTGTACAGAGAAGAGAAAACCTTGTTGGCGTTCAGAAGGCAGAGAGCCTTTGGAAGATACTCCGCTGTAACCATTACTATGGCGGTGGCCACAATGGTTTCAATAATTATAATCAGCGATGTATGTGTGGTAATGTGAGCCGTAAGGAAAGGATTCAGAAGATGAGCGCAGGCGATACTGTAAATCACAACAAAAATGTTGTTTCCCATCAGAAGCGCGGATATCAGGTCGTTCTCGTTGCGGATGAACCGGTCCATCGCAATCGCATACTTCTTGCCCTCTTTTTTGTCCAAGGCTACCTTCAAGCGGTTGCAATGCAGAAACGCCATCTCATAACCGGAAAAGAGGGCGCACATGCAAAGGGAGACTATAACAATGATTATGTTGTATATCATCGCTTGAAGTCTTTAAGAATAGGGCCCACGAAATTGGCCGTGTCCACATACAGGGAGTCTTCCTCTATCCTGGTGAATGAATCAAACGGACGGAGGATTTCCGCATTGCGGGCCTGCTCGTCGCTCTCCATCCCGTAGCCTTGCATAAAGCCTTGCGGAGAAGCCATTTCCACATAGCAATGCGTAAATATCTTGTGATTGTAGCGGTCCCAGTAGAGGGTATCTGTCTTAAGGGTTTGGCCGTTGATGTAATTGGTTATTACCACATCGCCGAATACTTCCCATTTTTCGCTCTGGTCTTTGAGCGTAGAGTGGCGGGCATTTTTGGCTATTATGCTGGTTTCCAGATTGCCGTCGTTGTAGGAATATACATTGAAGCCTTGCGGAAAAAGCTCGTAGGACAAGGAGTCTTTCTCGTACTTTTCCATTCTCGGAGCTTCAACCCTCAATGTCTGTTCCCCGTTTACGCTCTGAACTGCAAATATGCTGTCTCCCACCTGGCGTGGGGCTGTGCTTATGTCTATCTGATCCGTCACCTCAGTCTTGGCATTGCAGCCAAGCTGCAAAGACAAAGCAGCAGCAATCCAAAGGAATGCCGCTGCCTGTTTTGCTATATGACGGAGATTCAAAGACATAAATCCCCGGATTATTACTTGAGTGTTCTTACGGTTGTAGAAGCGCTCATTCCGCCGCAAGAGATAGAGTAACCCTTGCCGTCTGTAAGGTCATACATAAAGGCATCTTGGGCGGTAGGGAAATAGTTGCGGTAACGTGCGATGTTTCTGTCGCACTCGCTTGCAAGGGAAGGATCCTTTGCCTTTGCCCTCTGCATATAGTCAGTTGCAACCCAGAACTTTGCTCTCTTGGCAATCTCGTCTCCAGCACAAGGAGTAGCTGCCCAGATTGTTCCGATCAGCATCTCAGCCTTGCCTGCATATTTAGGATTGAGCTCGGCTGCCTGGCGAGCGGTTGAAACCGCTTGTCCGTAGTTGTGATTGCTGTAGTGGATAGTTGCTAGCTCGTACAGATAGGTTCCCTTGTCTACACCCTCTGCAACGTTGGTTGCTTCCTTGAGGTAGTTAAGAGCGGTTGCCTTGTCTCCCTTGGTATTGAAGAACCTGTACAGATAGTATGCGGTTCCTGCGGACGGCTCCAGCTTGTACATCTGGGCAACAACCTTTGAGAAGAGATCGCTGTCTGTGCACTCATTGCTGTTCAGCAGGCCGGAAATGGTTTTCAGCATAGCCATATCTTCCTGATTCTGCTCGAATCGCGGAGTAAACACTTTTATAAGGTTGTCGCAAGTGGCAACTCCTGAATTGATGAAAGCGTTCTGGAGCATTGCCTCGGCGGCATCTATGGTGGTGTCGTTTGGCATAGCCTGCCTTCTTGCCTCAAATATGTCGTTATACTTTGAGTAAAGGTTCATTATATCCTCTTCGCTCTTCTGTCCGGCAGCAAAAAGCTCGGTGGCCTTGATCATTGCGTTTACAACCAGCTCGTGGTCTGCCTCAGCTCCGAACTCGGTGGCATAAGCGTCCAGATTATCGAAAATAAGCTTTGCTTTCTGAGGATCCTGTCCATAGAATACCATAATGTCGCTCAGCCTGCCTTCCTTTGCCTTCTTGGCGTTCTTTGCAAACAGGGAAGCTCTGGTTTCTGCCAGATTAAGTATGGAGTCCATTATCTGTTCTCTGGCGGAAGCGTCTGTGGTCTTGCTCAAACGGTAAAGCAATATCTTCCTTCCGTTGATGTAAAGGTTCTGGGAAACCCTTGCAGGACAGAACTTCATAGCGTCTTTCCAGTATGAATAAGCCTCATCCATATTTCCTTGACGGAGAAAATCCTGATAGAAATTAAGGTTGTTCACACATTCTGCGCTATCTTTTCCGAACCTTCCCTGGGAGGAACCTTCTGCGGGAAAGACAAACAATGCCGCAGCCAAAAGATAAAGTGCAAATCTTAATTTTTTCATAGTAGCAAATATTTTAGCAAATTTATAAATTTCTTTTTTACTGATACTTCGGCTTCACGAACCAGATATCGTGCAGGCTCAGGCTGAAGATGAAGTTCACGTAATTCTCCTTTACCAGGTTGCCGGTCGTTGAGCCTCTCTGTCCGAAATCCACGGCAATGTTGAACGAATTGTTCAGACGATATACCGGGAGGGAAACTCCGAGAGTGAAACCTATCTGGTTTATGCTCTTGCCGTCTAAATTCACATACGTCTTGTCGTAATGGAAACCGGCTCTGTATGTCATCCTTTTATAGTAGTACCTGATGTCATAACGGTTAGGAACAAATTCTATTCCAGTTCTTATAGATTGCGCTGTCTGAGCCTTGTAGCCCACTCCAACAGTATTGTTCAGCTCGGCTTTTGTCCAGTCTTGCCTTTCATAATCCACGCCTGCCATCCATTTGTCTTTCTTGCGAACGGTTGCGCCTACGGAAAATGTAGCTGGAATATATATGTTGCTGGTGGTTTTGTTAAACACTACTGTATCTTTCAGCTCATCGTCAAACACATAGGCGTATCTTGTCATTGAGCCGTGCATCTTGTTCTTTGTCTTGTAAACGGCTCCGGCGGTAACAACATAATCCTCAGTTGGCTTATATGTTCCCTGAAGGGCAGCCTCCAGGCTGAATCCGTGAGGAGAATACTTCCATCCGGTCTGCATTGTGCGTACAGAACTTGAATAGAAATATATATCGCTATGGTTGTTCTGAGAGCCGAAATAGTATATTCCCTTCAATCCGGCAGAAAGGTACTTGTTGATCTTTACCGCTCCTCCTACAAAAGCCTGATTGACGCTTCCTGTTCCGTATTTGAAATACTGTATGTCTCCATACTTGGCTATCAGGGAGTTGTCTGTTTCTTTGGTGCGGAACTTATAGCCCATATTGGAATACGGCATAATTCCTACAATCATTGAATGTTTGTCCTTTATAGGGAAGCTGAATACAAAGTTGTTAATGTTGGCTGTGTTGTAAGCAGACTTTGTGTTCTGGTCTTTCAGGTATATATTCTTGGAATACACTCCCAAATCCAGCATAAAGCTCAAGGTATCTCTCTCTGTCAGAGAAGCAATGTTCTTGAAGTTAATGTACCCAGGATTGCGGACTCCCATTCCTATTCCTCCCATTCCCAGTGTAATGGCGGAATTGGAGCCGTGTATGTCACCGATTCCGAAAAGAGAATAAGGAGTGAACGTGCCCAGAGCGTCTATTTCCTGGGCTGACGCATATTGGAAACTTATAAGCGCAACTATTGCGATCAATATAGATTTTCTAGCTTTCATCCTTTTTGGCATTGTAATAATCAGCTATGAACGCGAGCCCCTGCAGCACCATATCCTGTGTGGCAAAGACCGTGTTCTTTATCTTATGTGCAAAATAGAAAGAGTCTCCGCCGGTAAATATTATCGTATGCTGCGGGTATCTCTTTATATATCCTTCAACTTCAAATATCAGACCGAACACCACTCCTGCGCTCATCGCTCCTGTTGTAGTTACGCCAACAGGAGGAAATTCCTCGTCTGGGGTTATGAACGGAAGAAGGCCCGTGAATTCGTTCAGGGCGCGGAAACGGCTTCTCATTCCCAGGGAAATATTTCCGCCCAGATAATGTCCGTTGCGGTCTATGAAGTCTATGGTCATAGCCGTTCCAAAATCAAACTTTATGCAGTCCTGGCCCTTGAACATACAGGCAACGGCAACGGCTGCGGCTATGCGGTCCGCTCCAAGCTCAGTAGCGTCGAACCCATATGCCAGATCCACAGGAAGCTCTGTCTTGTAGTCTAGCATTATCAGTCTGCGGCACAGCTGTTTAAGAGCTTCTTCAACGGGAGCGTTGGCTGTACGCACATTGCTTACAATCATAGTGTCTATCTCATAGTCACCGCTGGCAATAACGCTCTTGATGAATTTTACCGCATCTCTTTCTGAAGAGCGGCGAAGCTTTCCCATAGTTCCGTTATGGTAGAAAACCACCTTGCAGTTGGTATTCCCTATGTCTATCAGAAGATTTGTTTCCATAAAATATACAGACGTCAAATATAGTGATAAAATAGCAAAGTGTCATAAGCCTGCCTTATGGATTTGACTCCGGAAATCTTCAGCCAGCATCTGGTATTGTCGGAGTTAGAGCATAATTTTCCTTTATTCACCGATGAAATTCTGGCTATAAGCTTTTGGAACCGGTCTGTCCTGTAATATGCAGACTGGGGGTTGGAAATGAAATACAGCAGCATAACGCCCTGCTTTATGGTGATTTTCTCAAACCCGAGATCCATAGCCAGATTCCTCAGCCTGACCACATAGGAAAGTTCCTTGACCTGCTCAGGCGGAGGACCGAATCTGTCTTGCAAAGAAGCCATGAACAAGTCTATCTGCTTTTCGTCTTTCAGGGAATCCAGTTCTTTGTAGAGCTTTATCTTCTCCGTTATCTGGGAAACATAATCGTCTGGAATATAGAGTTCCAGGTCTGTGTCCAGAGTGCAGTCGGAGACAAACTTCATATCTTCTGCCTCTGAGGCCGGAATATCTTCTCTCTGGCTATTAAGCTCCATAAACGCCTCATTCAGAATCCTTTGGTAGGTCTCAAATCCCATATCGGCAATAAAACCGCTCTGTTCTCCACCCAGAAGATTGCCGGCTCCCCTGATGTCCAGATCCTGCATCGCTATGTTAAAGCCGCTGCCAAGTTCGCTGAAGGCTTCAATTGCTTTTATTCTTCTCTTTGCGTCTTCGCTCAGCGATGTCATTGGCGGCACTATCATATAGCAGTAAGCCTTGACAGTGCTTCTTCCCACCCTGCCTCTTAGCTGGTGCAAATCGCTGAGCCCAAACATATGCGCCTGGTTGATTATCATTGTGTTGGCATTCGGGATATCTATGCCATTCTCTATTATTGTGGTGGAAATCAGCACATCGTAGTCTCCTCTTATGAAATCCAGCATCCTCTCTTCCAGAACGGATGGCTCCATCTGGCCGTGACCCACGACTGTCCTGACCTGCGGGCAGATTCTTCTTACCATCTGATCCACAGCAGCAATGTCTTCCACTCTGTTGTGGACAAAGAACACTTGTCCTCCGCGAGATACTTCGTTCATTATCGCCTCGCGTATAAGGTCTTCATTGAAATCTATTATTTCCGTCTGCACCGGAAGGCGGTTAGGCGGAGGAGTGTTTATAATGGAAAGATCTCTTGCTCCGAGAAGCGAGAACTGAAGAGTTCGAGGAATAGGCGTTGCTGTAAGGGTCAGGGTGTCTAGTTCTACCTTCAGCTGCCTTAGGCGTTCTTTGGCTGCTACTCCGAATTTCTGCTCTTCGTCTATTATCAGAAGACCAAGGTCTTTGAATTCTATCTTCTTGTTCAGCAGCCTGTGGGTTCCTATGATGATATCTATCCTGCCTTCCTTTAGCGCCACGGTAGCTTCGCGTATTTCTTTTGCGCTGCGCAAACGGCTGATATAGTCTACTTTGACAGGGAATTTCTCAAGCCTTTCCGTAAATGTCTTGTAGTGCTGAAGCGCCAGAATGGTGGTTGGAACGAGCACGCAAACCTGCTTGTTGTCACATACAGCCTTGAACGCCGCCCTTATTGCAACTTCTGTCTTGCCAAATCCCACGTCTCCGCAAATCAGCCTGTCCATAGGATTTGCGCTTTCCATATCTGCTTTCACGGCTTTGGTAGCTGAAACCTGGTCCGGTGTGTCCTCAAACATAAACGAAGCTTCCAGCTCGTTCTGCATAAAGCTGTCGTGAGAAAAAGCGAATCCACGGCTCTGCTTCTTTTCCGCGTAAAGGCCTATGAGTTCCTTGGCTATATCCTTGATTTTAGCCTTGGTAGAGGTCTTCAGCTTGTTCCAGGCCCCGCTTCCAAGCTTGTAAATTTTTGGAGTGACTCCGTCTTTTGACTTGTACTTTGAGATTTTATGGAGGCTATGCACGGAAACAAAAATCACATCCCCGTCGCGATACATAATCTTGACGGCTTCCTGCACCCTTCCTCCGATATTGGTCTTGACCAGGCCGCCGAATATTCCCACTCCGTGGTCTATATGCACAATATAGTCTCCCACGTGATAGCCGTTGAGGTCTTCAATGGCAAGCCTTTCGCTGCGTTCCACCTGCCGGCGGAGCTTCACCCTGTGATACCTTTCAAAAATCTGGTGGTCTGTGTAAAGGCAGACTTTTGCCGCAGGACATACAAAGCCTTCGTGAGGAGAACTTTCCAGATGCTCAAAGTCTGGATAAACTCCCTCTGATATTCTAGTGGAATCTTTGAATATGTTCCTGATCCTTTCTGCCTGGTCTTGGCTGCGTGATGATATATAAACCTTGTAACCTTCTGAATTTCTCTTTCTTATATCGTCTGCCAAAAGAGAAAAGTTCTTGTTGAAAGAAGGTTGCGGAAGGCAGGAAATGCTAACAGTTTCTTCAGACCCATCAGTCTCAAGTCTTTTTACATTCCTTCCGTTAAGCGCTATTACCTTGAAATTTTTCCACAGCGCAGAAAGATCTTCAAAAGTGTCTGACCATACAATGCAGTTTTCCTTTCCTATATAGTCAAATATGCTTTGGCCGCCCAGAGCCATCACAGACGAAGAATTCTGCATATCCGGAAAGATTTCCGCCTTCTTCACTTTCTCTGTTGACCGTTGGCTGGAAACGTCAAATCTGCTAATGGATTCTACCGTATTTCCAAAGAAATCTATCCTGTACGGAACATTGTCGGAATATGAGAAGATATCCATTATTCCTCCCCTTATAGCAAACTGCCCTGGCTCGGAAACAAAGTCCACTCTTTCAAATCCTGAGGAAAAAAGTTTCTCTTTTAACTGCTCGTAATCCGTATTTTCTCCCTCTGACAGGCAGAATACATTTTGTGATACCGCTACCTTTGCCACACACAGCTCCTTGACTGCAGCAGGATAAGTAACTATCAGAATATCATCACTTTCTGAATTAAAACTGTTTATCGCGCTGAGAGTTATGCTCCTCTGAACCTTATTGGAAGAATCCTTGATTGTGATTATCTTTGAAGTGGCGGAAGCGGAAGACGGAAAGAAAAAAACCTGCCCGGAGAAAACCTGATAAAGGTCTCCGCACATATATTCAGCGCCTTCTTTAGTGTCTGAAATTACAAGGTGGATGCGGGAAGAAGAAGCCTCAGCGATGGCGGAAGACAACACTATCCCCTTGGAAGATCCGTAAAGCCCCTTTATGCAAAGCGAGGAATTTTCCCCGTCTATGAATGAAGAAACTTTAAGGACGGCTTCCAGGCTGCTGAATTTTGCCGATATGCCCTCCATCGTTCCCATCTGCCTGGCAAAGATAGTGCAATTGTTCTTATCTATGTTGATAACTTTGTGGAAAATGAAGGGATAAATTTTCGCGGTGCAAAACCGGCATTTTTCCCACAGTTTTATCAAACCGCAATTCACATCGCCGAGAAAGAAAAATAAGCCTCCTGTATTATTCAGAGGCACATTATTCAAGGTTATCAACATTTTCACCGCCTAATAACAAACAACAAGAAATCTTTTTAAAAATTAATTGATGTTATAGTATAGCTTGTGTAAAAAAGGTATCTTTGCCTAACTATGACAGAAGAAACATTCAATCCGAGAGAAATAGAGCCTACGTCCGACAGGGAAGTGGAGTCTTTGGTAAGGCCAAGGGAATTCCAGGATTTTTCCGGTCAGGAGAAGGTGGTGGAGAACCTGAAGGTATTCGTAAAGGCTGCCAAGATGAGGGGAGAAAGTCTGGACCATACTCTGCTTTTCGGTCCTCCAGGCCTTGGAAAAACCACTCTGGCAAATATTATAGCCAACGAGATGGGCGTGGATATGAAGGTTACTTCCGGCCCTATCCTGGACAAACCTGGCGATCTTGCCGGCCTTTTGACTTCTCTTGAAAGCGGAGACGTGCTTTTCATAGACGAGATTCACAGGCTTCCAAAAATCGTTGAGGAATATCTTTACTCAGCGATGGAAGATTTCCGCATAGATATAATGATAGATAAGGGTCCTGGAGCCAGAAGCGTTCAGATTACCCTCAATCCTTTCACCCTTGTTGGAGCTACTACAAGAAGCGGTCTTCTGTCTTCTCCTCTCAGGGCAAGATTCGGAATAAATTGTCATCTGGAGTATTACAACACTGAAACCCTCCAGAAAATAGTAAAACGTTCCGCCAGGATTCTTGAAATAGATATAGATGACCAGGCTGCAAAGGAAATTGCGTGCCGCAGCCGCGGAACTCCGCGAATTGCAAACTCGCTTCTGAGAAGAGTCAGGGATTTTGCCCAGGTAAAAGGAAGCGGAGACGTGGATCTTGAAATTACCAGATATTCCCTGGATGCTCTCAACATAGACAAGCGTGGCCTTGACCAGATGGATAATAAGATTCTTTCTACCATCATTTCCAAGTTCAAGGGAGGACCTGTTGGCATTACAACCATTGCAACTGCTGTTGGAGAAGATGCCGGCACCATAGAAGAAGTTTACGAGCCGTTCCTCATTCAGGAAGGCTTCATCCGCAGAACTCCGAGAGGAAGAGAAGTAACGGAACTCAGCTACAAGCATCTCGGAATTTCCAAATACAACAACGACTACACTTTGTGGTAATAAAGAACATATAATATTCAACTCATACAATTATGAAAAAGCTCCTTGCAATAATTCTGATTTCATTATTGTCTATAGACGTATTTGCCTGCACTTCAGCCATATTCACCGGCAAATGCACAAAAGACGGCAGACCTTTGATGTGGAAAAACCGCGACACTGGAGAGCTCAACAACCGCCTGGAATATATAAAAGGAAAGAAATACGGTTTCGTAGGCCTTGTAAATTCTCCGCATAAAGGCGGTGAAGTCTGGGCTGGCAGCAACGAGGTTGGTTTCTGTATAATGAATACCGCTTCCTACAATCTTGCCATTCCGGAAGAAAAAGATCTTCAGGACGGAGAAGGAACTTTGATGTATAAGGCTCTGAGCCTTTGCAGAACTCTCAAGGATTTTGAAAATCTTCTGGATACCATAAAGAAGCCTCTGGCTGTTGAAGCCAATTTCGGAGTTATTGATGCAGAGGGAGGAGCTGCATACTATGAAGTAAATACCAGAACCTGGGTAAAGTATGATGCCAACGATCCAACCCTTGCTCCTGAAGGCTACCTTATCTGGACCAACTATTCCAGGAGCGGAAAAGTAGATAAAGGTATGGGTTATGTAAGATGGGGAAACGCTACAGACATCGTTGAAAAGGCTTACAAAGAAGGAGTGAAGTTCACCCCAGAATGGATTATGGATAAACTTTCCAGGTCTTTCTATCACTCTGTCCTCAAGGCAGATCTGAGAGATTCAGATATCGCTGAGAAAACAAACGGATGGTTCATAGACCAGGATTTCATTCCAAGAAAATCTACCTCAGCGATTTCTATTTTCCAAGGCGTGAAGGAAGGAGAAAATGCAGCCAACACCATTTATTGGTGCGGTATGGGCTACGGTCCTTTGGCAGTTATGGTTCCTGTGTTTATGGCTTATCCTAAGATGATACCTTCCACCCTCACCAAAGGCTCATCCAAGGTAAAGAAGAACAACTGCTGGGTTTGCGACCAGGTCCTGAATCTCAAGAAAGAACTCTTCCCTATTGTAAGAGGCAACGGCAACAAGTATTTCAACTACGGCCTGCTCTACAACAATGAAGGAACCGGCTATAGCCAGAAACTGAAAGAATCAGAGAACAAGATTCTTGAGGAATCAGACAAAATCATTGAAGACCTCAGGCAAAACACTCTTGACAAAAAGCATCTTGCCCTGTTCAACAAATACATAGACGAAGTCCTTAAATCCGCTTACAACGGCCTGAAATAGTTAGTAGATTTTCAGCGGTGTAAGGAAGAAGTTCTGGCCGTCGGATTCTCCTGTTGCAATGATTCTTACGCTCTTGACTTTTGTGTTAGGAGTAAGCACTATACGGCTGCAGTCAACATCTGTTTTGCCCTTGTAGTTTACTCCGTCTTCAGAGTATTCAGCATAGCCTTCTGTGAGGCCGTAGAAATCTACGTTTGCCCTTCCTGTTACAATGTCTATAACGGAGCATTGTACAGGCTCGTCAAAGATGAATGTGATGTAGTCTCCTGCCTTTGCCCTTCCTTCAAATCTGCAATATGCGTTTTCCTTGTATTCCTTGAGGATGCTGAGGTTTTTCTCCGATGCCTTCATATTGGTTTCAATTTCAAAATAAGGCCGGAGAATGATTTCTTGAAGCGGCACATTGGAGACAGCAACTCCTACAGAATGCAAAGTGTCTGACACAAATGTTGCAAACCTGTATTTTGCTATATCTTGGGTTGTTATAGGCTCTTTGTAAACATACTTGTAGTTGGTTGTGTCTTTCTGGCCCCTGATGTTTCCTATTTCTGTCTGTGGAGAAACAATGGCATATTTTACAACAGCTCCTTCATAAGGTGGAGTAGCGGTAATTGTGTAGAAATTCGGAATGATATAAGATCCGTCCATTGGCCCGTCCTGCATAGGAACAAGTTCCGCCCGGACTTCCGGATAAGGAACCCTGAACCTTATTCCCATATTCTCAAGCCTTGCAAAATGAGCCTGAGTCAGGCGGTCATAGAAGTACTTGTAATTGGCGGCGCTGTCTGCAATTGTGCGGCTTGTTCCCCATCCTATTTCAGCAAGTGCGCAGAGCCTCGGGAACATCTGATATTCCACAAAATTCTCAGGACGATTTCCGAGTTCTTCCCACAGCCCTGCCTGCACTCCAACCACGTGTTTCTTGGCAAGTTCCAGATTTGAAGCTGCTTTGCCAGCATCTTTTCCAGCAGCTGCAAGTGCAATAGGATCATATGAATACATTACTTCCAGCGGAATAACCCTTGCCCAGTTATGCCCTCTTTCAATCGGAGACTGCTGCATATCCAGATAAACATATTCTGCAGCTTGCATCACGCAATCAAATCCATTCTGTACTGCCATCGGTCCCCACTTCTTGCTGTGCCATATATAAATCAGAGAATTGTTCTTGATGTCATCTGCCTGCATAATCTCTTCCCATCCTGCAATTTTCTTCCCGTATTTCTTTGCGATTATATTTACTCTCGATACAAAATACTTGTGCAATTGCTCGGAATTAGTCATTCCTTCTTTTTTCATAAGTGCCTGGCAGTCCGGACATTTCTCCCAGTTGAAACGGTTAACTTCATCTCCTCCCATATTGATGATCTTAGATGGAAAAAGCTCAGCCATTTCCTTTATAATCATCTCGATGATTTCATAATTGTGCTCTTTTGCTACGCACCAGATTTCCCTGCTGAATCCTGTTTCATTGATGGATGTATCTTCAGGGAATTCGCAGAGTATCTCTGGATAACTTCCTGCTATCGCGTGACTATGTCCTGGTGTCTCAACTTCTGGAATTATCTCTATTCCCCTGTCAGCTGCGTACTTTACTATATCCTTGATTTGCTGCTGGGTATAGAATCCTCCATATCTCTTGTTCCCCGATCCGAAAGATGAAGGAATCACTTCATCCGGTCCTCTCCACGCGCCTTTCTCGGTAAGCAATGGAAGAGCCTTGATCTCAATCCTCCATCCCTGGTCATCCGTCAGATGCCAGTGGAACTTGTTAAGCTTGTGATAAGCCATCCAGTCCAGCACTTTATATATATCTTCAGCCGGCCTCCAAGTCCTTGAAACATCCAGCTCAAAACCCCTGTACTCAAACTCCGGATTGTCAAAGATTTCTCCTTTTGGAATCATTGCACTATTTACGAAGTTCTTGTTTTTGAAATTATATACCTGTGGCGGCAATAATTGAAGTAAAGTCTGAACACCATATAAAGAGCCTGGCATACCTCCAGATACTATATTAATGCTATTGCTTGTTGCAATAATAGTATAGTTTCTATTCCAGCAGGCAGTTGTAAGATTTGATATGGAGATGTAATTCTTCTTTGGACTTTTTTTGCTGATTTTCAAATCTATTCCCAAAAGATTCTTGATTCTTTCCTTAAGGTAATTTGCGGTAAAAGAATCTTTGCAGACAATAACGGTGTTTTTGTCCAGGACAAAAGGTTTTGCGTTCAGGTCATAGGTTACACTCTTTGGCTGAGGTATCAGCTGGGTGTAAGGATTGTTTTTGTCAAAGTGGTTTTCTGCTTCCTGGGCAAGAAGGAATTGCGGGGAAACTAATGCGGCCGCAAGGGCGATTGTAGTGAATAACCGTCTGATCTGCATACAATTCTGTCGGTGATAAAAATGAAAAACTATTTCTTTTCTTTCTTTACAGGCCTTTGTTCAAGATGGCCGGTATAGTTGATGAAATCTCTGTACTGGCTGTCTACTTTTATGTAGGCGGTGCCGTTGCTGTAAACCTCTATGTTCACATTGAAAATCTCCGAATTGTAGCGGTTAGGGAAGTTGAATTCCAAAAAGGCATAGCAATTTCTTTTCGCAGGATTTACAGTAGTCTTTACGTTAACAGGAACATTGTCTGCGTCAACCGCAATGGCATCTTCGTTAGGGAAGGAAAAATCTGCCTTTCCAATATAAGGAAGGTAGCATTTGAGAACGCCATCCTTTATGGAAAGATTGTAGCCGTCCATAGTCTCTTTCTGAGGGAAAGACTTTGGCTGGATGCGGTCTATTACAATGTAGATGTCTTGATTCTGGATGGCATTGACTACGGAAGCGGCTGTTTCTGCCTGCTCTTGAGGGGTTTGGCTAAAAGCTCCGCAACCGGCAAGCATAAGGGTTGCAGCCAGTGCCAGCAAAGTTGTCCTGATGGTTTTCATATTTTTTGCTTTTTATTCTGTCAGCGGATTGGCTTCTTCCGGATAAGGCCTTGCGTCTACTTCTCCTTCATAAGATACAGACTGGAATCCCGGAACTTCAACCATAATGTAAACCTTTCCGGAAGGATATACTTGAACAGTCATTGTAACCTGTACTGCCTGGGTATCTCTATCGGTATCGTTATTCCAGAAAATGCACTGGTACATATAGCTCTTCTGCTTCTCGCTCCAGCCGCCGAATATGGTGGTTATCTGGTTGTTGGCAATGATGCTAATGTCTGTGTTGGCAAGGCTGTAGGCCTGTCTTGCCTTGGTTTCTGCAAGGCCGGTGAAAGGAAGGCAGCAGGAAATGCGGTCTTTTTTCAGGTCTACATAATACTCAGCCGTAGCGGCGTTGATAGTCTGGTAGTTGAAATTGAAGTTGTTGTTCTGGTTGAAACTTCTGGTTATGAACATAAAGAGATCTTTCTTTACGCCGTTTTCATTGACGAGCTTGGCGATTCTCTCTTTTCTTTCCTTGTTGCTCTCCTTTTTCTTTTTCTGCGAGTAGGATGGAACGCAAATCAGAACTGCCGTCAAAAGGCATAGGGCAATGGTAAGAATCTTTTTCATAGCTGACATTTGTTTATGACTGTTAATATTTGTTTTCTTATGTATTATGCCATTTGGTTTGCAAAAACTGCTCCCGAAACAAATATAGCGATTAAACTTTTGAAATGGCGGAAAAATTGGTTAAAATTGTAGATGTTTTCAAAGATTGCAAATAATTAATCTAAAACAAATGACAGATACAAAACTTATATCCCATATTCCAGACGGTCCTCTGTCTGAAAAATGGAAGAAGCGCAAAGCGGAAATCAAAGTTGTAAGCCCTGCCAACAAGAGAAAACTTGAAATCATTGTTGTAGGAACAGGACTTGCCGGAGCTTCCGCCGCAGCCTCTCTCGGAGAGATGGGTTACAATGTAAAGATCTTCTGCATCAGCGATTCGCCTAGAAGAGCGCATTCTATTGCAGCTCAGGGAGGTATCAATGCAGCAAAGAACTACCAGAACGACAACGATTCCATCTATCGCCTGTTCGTTGATACGGTAAAGGGAGGAGACTTCCGCAGCCGCGAGGCAAACGTTTATCGTCTTGCCGAGGTCAGCAACCTGATCATAGACCACTGCGTTGCCCAGGGAGTGCCTTTCGCAAGGGAATACGGCGGACTGCTCGCCAACCGTTCATTCGGAGGCGCACAGGTAAGCCGTACCTTCTATGCAAGGGGCCAGACCGGACAGCAGCTGCTTCTGGGCGCATATGCATCGCTGAACAAGGAAATCAAGAACGGAAGCGTAAAGAGCTATCCAAGGCACGAGATGCTGGACCTGGTACTTATCAACGGCCAGGCAAAAGGCATCATCGCCCGCAACATTGCAACCGGTGAAATAGAAAGATTCGGAGCCCACGCAGTTGTAATAGCAACAGGCGGTTACGGAAACGTTTACTTCCTCTCCACCAACGCTATGAACTCCAACGGTTCAGCCGCTTGGCAGTGCTACAAGAAGGGAGCATACTTCGGAAATCCTTGCTTTGCTCAGATTCACCCAACCTGTATTCCGGTTCACGGAACACAACAGTGCAAGCTTACCCTTATGAGTGAATCCCTGAGAAACGACGGCCGTATCTGGGTTCCTAAGAAGATGGAAGACGTTCTCAAACTCCGCAAGGGAGAAATCAAGGCTTCCCAGATTCCTGAAGAAGACCGCGACTACTATCTGGAAAGAAGATATCCGGCATTCGGAAACCTGGTTCCAAGAGACATTGCCTCACGTGCAGCCAAGGAAAGATGCGACGCCGGCTACGGAGTTAACGAAACCGGAAAGGCCGTGTTCCTGGACTTCAAGACAGCTATTGAAAGGCTCGGAGAAGACAAGATCCGTGAAAGGTACGGCAACCTCTTCCAGATGTATGAGGAAATCACCGATGTAGACGCCTACAAGGAGCCTATGATGATTTACCCTGCCATCCACTACACGATGGGAGGCCTCTGGGTTGACTACGACCTGCAGACCACCATCCCAGGACTGTTTGCCATCGGCGAGGCGAACTTCTCAGACCACGGCGGAAACCGCCTTGGAGCATCCGCTCTGATGCAGGGCCTGGCAGACGGATATTTCATCCTGCCTTACACCATCGGCGGCTATCTGGCAAAGAAGATTCAGGAGCCTAAGACAGACATCAATGCTCCTGAGTTTGACGAGGCAGAAAAGGCTGTAAAAGACCGCATTGCAAAACTCTTTGCAATCAAGGGAAAGAAATCCCCAGACGAAATCCACAAGGAACTTGGAAACATTATGTGGGAATACGTTGGAATGGGACGTACAGAAGAGGGCCTGAAGAAGGCTATCGTTGAAATCAAGCGCCTCAAGGAAGAGTTCTGGAAGAACGTTTACGTATCCGGAGAAAACGGAGAATTCAACCAGGAGCTCGAGAAGGCTATGAGGCTTGCAGACTTCTTTGAAATCGGTGACCTTATGGCTCGCGATGCTCTCAACAGAAGGGAAAGCTGCGGCGGACACTTCAGAGAGGAGATGCAGACAGAAGAAGGCGAGGCAAAGAGAGACGACGAGAACTTTATGTATGTTTCCGCCTGGGAGTACAAGGGAGAGGACCAGGAGCCAGAGCTCCACAAGGAACCTCTTGTATATGAAGGAATTAAAGTAGCAACCAGAAATTATAAAGACTAGTCTATGAAATTCACTATAAAAGTTTGGAGACAGAAAAATGCCAAGGCTAAAGGGCATTTCGAGACTTATAAGGTTGACAACATAAGTCCTGATTCTTCGTTCCTTGAGATGCTGGATATTCTCAACGACCAGCTGGTTCACCAGAACTCAGATCCTGTTGCTTTCAGCAAGGGTTGTGAGGGCGGAGAAGCTTGCTCAGGCGAGAAATACAAAGAGGCAAAAGCCGCTGGCAAGGCTCTTCCTATCAGCTTTGACCACGACTGCCGCGAGGGTATCTGCGGAGCTTGCTCCCTGTACATCAACGGCAGGGCTCACGGTCCTGAGAACGAAGTAACTACCTGCCAGCTGTTTATGAGAAAATTCAAAGACGGCAGCACCATTACCATTGAGCCGTGGAGAAGCGCAGCCTTCCCGGTAATCAAAGACCTGGTAGTAGACCGCAGCGCTCTTGACAAGATTATGCAGGCCGGCGGATTCATCGATGTAAGAACCGGAGCCGCCCAGGATGCAAACAACATCCCTATTGCAAAGGAGAAAGCAGACCTGAGTATGGATGCCGCAAGCTGCATCGGATGCGGAGCCTGTGTTGCAACCTGCAAGAACGGCTCGGCGATGCTGTTCATCGGAGCAAGGGTCAGCTCGCTTGCACTGCTTCCTCAGGGCAAGGTTGAGAGCACCAGAAGGGCAATGAATATGATTGCCAAGATGGATGAACTCGGCTTTGGAACCTGCACCAACACAAGGGCTTGCGAAATGGAGTGCCCTAAGAAGGTATCGGTGAGCCACATTGCAAGGCTCAACCGCGAATTCCTCAAGGGCTGGATCAAGAGGTAAGCTCTTCTTCGTCGAAATTTTGCCAGAGAAATCCGGTAAATGGGTAACGACCTCTAATGGTTTCACCAACCATTTTATAGAGGTCGTTTCTTAATTTGTCTATGCCGATTTTCTCCTTGGCGGAGATAAAGATTGCAGGGGAGTTTTCCTTGGCAACCCAAGACTCTTCAAGCTGTCTCAGCGATATGTTTCCAGGGCGGTCGTCGCTGAGGTCAAACTCGCTTTTAGGAATGAACTTGTAAGCGTCTATCTTGTTGAAAACCATAAAGACAGGCTTGTTGCCGGCACCAATTTCCTCAAGGGTGTGCTTAACGACTTTTATCTGGTCTTCAAAGTTTGGATGGCTTACGTCTACAACGTGGAGAAGTATATCCGCTTCCCTTACTTCATCAAGCGTGCTCTTAAAGGATTCAACGAGCTGATGAGGGAGTTTCCTTATGAAGCCAACCGTATCGCTGAGAAGGAAAGGAGTATTGTCTATCACAACCTTTCTGACTGTGGTGTCCAAGGTGGCGAAAAGCTTGTTTTCCGCAAAGACATTGCTTTTGGAAAGAAGGTTCATTATGGTGCTTTTGCCAACGTTGGTATAGCCTACAAGCGAGACTCTTACCATTCTTCCGCGGTTGGAGCGCTGGGTTGCCATCTGGCGGTCTATCTTCTTGAGCTGGTCTTTGAGCTGGGAGATTTTGTCCATCACTATTCGGCGGTCTGTCTCCAGCTGCTTTTCACCGGCACCGCCACGAGTTCCCCTACCTCCTCTCTGCCTTTCAAGGTGGCTCCACATTCCGGTAAGCCTTGGAAGAATGTACTGGTATCTTGCAAGCTGAACCTGAGTCTTAGCATAAGCCGTCTGAGCCCTCATCGCAAAAATGTCCAGGATAAGGGAAGTGCGGTCCAGAATGGAACAGTTGAGTTCCTTTTCCAGATTCCTTACCTGAGCGCCGGAAAGCTCATCGTCAAATACTGCCAGATGTATCTCGTTATCAGCTATATAGTCTTTGATTTCCTGCAGCTTGCCCTTTCCAACATATGTGCTGGAATTAGGCTTGTCTATTCTTTGCAGGAAACGTTTTACGCCTTCTATAGAAGCCGTAGCCGCCAGAAATTCCAGCTCATCCAGGTATTCGTTTGCCTGCCTCTCTGTTATTTCTGGCGTTATAGCGCTTATCAGTATGGCTTTTTCCATAAACAGAGCGCAAGTTACTTCTTTTTCAATTAAATTTGTTAAGTGTTAACTTTTCATCTAGATGTTATGTTGAAAAAATCGTTGTTTTTGTTTTTAGCTTTAGCTGTTGTTATGGGAAGCGTCAATGAGTCAAAAGCACAGAAGAAAAGGATGAGAGACTGGGGTCTTTCATACGGAATTTTCAAGACAGGCCAATACAATGCAATTACTGATGTTGCGGGAGTTACCGTAGGCCAGGTAACACTCCGCGAAAAGGACGATATGAATACGGGAGTTACCGCAATTCTTCCGCATTCAGGAAACATTTTCCGCAAAAAAGTTCCGGCCGCAATGTATCTTGGAAACAGTTTTGGAAAACTGGCCGGCTACAGCCAGGTAAAGGAACTTGGAAACATAGAAACCCCTATCATACTGACAAATACGCTGAGCATTGCAGCTGGGCTTTACGGAGTAATAACCCACACTTTGGCTCAGCCTGGCAACGAGGGAGTCAATTCCGTTAACGCTGTAGTTGGAGAAACCAACGACGGCCGCCTGAACAATATGAGGGCAAGATACGTGAAGCCGGAACACGTACTTCAGGCAATTGAAGCTGCAAAGGGCGGACCGGTTGAAGAAGGCTGCGTGGGCGCCGGAACCGGCACAATCTGCTTCAGCTGGAAAGGCGGAATAGGCACATCTTCCAGAGTACTTCCGGAAGATCTTGGCGGCTATACCGTAGGAGTTTTGGTACAGACCAACTACGGCGGAATTCTTGAAATCTGCGGCGTGGAAGTAGGAAGAAAGCTCGGCGATTATTCTTACCGAAAGAGCGTGGAAGCCGAGGCCAAGAAAGAAGAAGCCAAAGGTGGAGATGGTTCCTGTATGATAGTGGTAGCAACAGACGCCCCTGTAGATGCCCGCCTGCTTGAAAGGATGGCAAAAAGAGCCTTTATGGCCCTTGCAAAAACAGGAAGCTTTGCATCCAACGGAAGCGGAGACTATGTAATTGCATTCTCTGTCTATCCAGACAATATGATCGTAGATGAAGAAATCCACACGATGAAGGTTCTGGACAACGACAAGATGTCCCCTCTTTTTGAGGCAACCGTTGAAGCAACAGCCGAGGCTCTGTGGAACAGCCTGTTTGCCGCCGAAACCACTAAAGGCTTTAAAGGCAACGTTATAGAAGCGCTTCCAGTAGAGAAAGTCGTAAAGATGATAAAGAAGGAAAAAGGAATCAAATAGATTCCGCCAAGGCGCAAAAAAATCGGGGATGGTTTTTCCGTCCCCAATTTTCTTTTGGCAGCAAAAGATGCTACTGGGCAACTTCCTCAACAGCCTCTTTTACCTGCTCTGCTGCGTTCTCAACAGCTTCCTCAGCTTTTTCTCCTTCATCGCCGAACCAGCCTTTGATGTCGTTTACAACGCCCTCAGCAGCCTCGGTTGCGAGCTTGCCGTAGATTTCGTCGAACTTAGCCTTGTTCTCAGTGTTCTTTGCATAGAAATCCTGGAACTCCTTGTTAACCTTTTCCATTTCCTTGCCGATTTCACCAGCCTTGGAAAGCTTCAGGTGAGCAAAAGCGTCGGTCATTTCCTTGGTCTTCTGAGTCTGGTATTCCATAAGAGCCTTGGCATCCTTCTCAGGATCTCCGGTTGGCTTTACACCATTGGAGGTGCAAGAAGCAAACAGGAAGCAAAGAGCTGCTGCTGAAAGTAAAATAAATCTTTTCATCGCGATAAAAATATTTAGTTAAACAAATAATTATCTGAGCTGGAAGATGATAGGGAAAGTATACTTAACCTTTACTGGCTTGTTCCTCTGCTTTCCTGGGCTCCATTTCGGAGACTTCTGGATAACCCTGACAGCCTCTTTGTCAAGAGATGAATCAACTCCTCTGAGCACCTTTACATCCTTTACGCTACCGTCTTTGTCTATGGTAAACTGAACGGTTACACGGCCCTGGATACCATTCTCCTTGGCGATTTCAGGATACTCGATATTGTTGTAAACCCATTTTGTAAACTCGTTGGCGTCTTTGCCCTGGAACATAGGCTTGTCTTCTACGATTGCAAAAGGAATTTCCTCTTCAACCTCAACCTCTTCCTCAACAGGCTTTGCCTCAACGTAAGGCTTGATCTCGATCTTCTGGTCTGAGTCATCGTTACTGATGAAGTCTGTTTCTACCTTAACGTCGTTCTCCACAATCTGGAGTTCCTCTGTCATTACAGGCTCTCTGATCTGCTCTGGAGGTGGCGGAGGGGTCTCCTGGGTAATAGGAGCCTGCTCCTCGTCTGTGATAACGGTAGTGTTTGCAGCAAGGGTGCTAACATCCTTGTCTGTGGTGCTCCACTCAAAAACCAGAAGAACCAATCCCAGTGCGGCTATAAGACCGATTTCACGGAACAGGGTTTTCTTGTTCTCAAGATTTGCTTTAGGGGATTTTTTGATTTCCATATAGCTTGATTTTTATTAGATTATATTCTGCTCTTTAAGTACGTTTGCGGTGTTGCGGGTAGCATCTGCGCTGGCTTTGAAGAGAGCCTTTTCCTCATCGTTGAGCTCAAGTTCAACAATCTTTTCCCATCCGCCTTTTCCTACGATTGCAGGAACGCCGATGCAAAGGTCATTCTCTCCGTATTCGCCTTCCAGATAGCAGCAGCAAGGGATCATCTTCCTCTCGTTCATCACAATGGATTTAGCCATTGTGGCTGCGCTCATTCCAGGAGCGTACCAGGCGCTGGTTCCCAGGAGTTTGGTAAGGGTAGCGCCGCCAACCATAGTATCTGCTACAACCTTGTCACATACCTCCTTGCTCAGGAGCTTGGTTACAGGAATTCCCTTGTATGTTGCAAAGCGGATCAGAGGAATCATAGTCTTGTCTCCATGGCCGCCGATAACCATACAGTCTATATCGCTTACAGGAACATCCAGAGCCTGTGCAAGATAGTAGGTGAAACGGCTTGAATCCAGCTGGCCGCCCATTCCAACAACCTGATGCTTAGGAAGATTATTCTTCTTCAGAGTCAGGTAAGTCATAGGATCCATAGGATTTGCAATAACCATAATCACAGCCTTAGGAGAGAATTTGAGAACGTTCTCTGTAACGCTTGAAACAATCTTGGAATTGACTCCGATGAGTTCCTCTCTGGTCATTCCCGGCTTTCTTGGAATACCGGAAGTGATGATAACTACGTCTGAATCTGCGGTTTTAGAGTAATCGTTTGTTACTCCGATTATTTTAGTGTTTGTTCCGTACTGCTTGGCGGCCTGCATCATATCCATTGCCTTTCCCTCTGAGATGCCTTCCTTGATATCCAGAAGCACAATCTCTGAGCAGAAATTCAGATGAAGCATAGCCTCTACGCATGAAGCGCCAACATTACCGGCGCCAATAACAGATACTTTAGCCATAAACTCTAATTTTTAGATAAATTTGTGCTTACAAAGATAGGAAATTACATAACAGGGCATTATCAATAAAACATCAATGTTGCACTTTACAGACCAGGACCTCAGCAGCCGGCTTAGCGGCAAGGCTGTTATAAGCAAGTGGATTGGCAAAATCCTGAAAGACAGGGGATACAAGATGGGAGAAATCAACATAATCTTCTGCACAGACCCCTATCTTCTCAACATCAACAAAACCTCTTTGGGCCACAATTACTACACAGACATAATCACCTTTGACTATTGTGAGGACAATCTGGTCAGCGGAGACCTTTTCATAAGCCTAGACACCGTTCTGGCAAATTCTGCCCAATACCGCCAAATGTTTTCTCCTGCCTTCAAGTGCGAACTGCTGAGGGTAATCATCCACGGCATCCTTCATCTTTCCGGTGAAGATGATATCACGCCTTATCGGCAAAAGAAGATGAGAGCTGCGGAAAACAAAAGCCTTAAATTTCTCCTCAGCGATTTTGATGCTGATAAAATATCTGTTGGATACAAGAAATAACCTATGAGCCGTATGGGCAGAAAATATGATGTGATAGTTGTGGGCGGCGGACACGCCGGCTGCGAGGCCGCTCTTTCGGCCGCCAGGATGGGCTGCAGCGTTCTGCTCATTACGATGGATATGAACAAGATAGCCCAGATGTCTTGCAATCCGGCCGTTGGTGGAATAGCTAAAGGTCAGATAGTCAGAGAAATAGACGCGCTTGGCGGTGGAATGGGCCTTGTTACTGACGCCTCCACAATCCAGTTCCGTATGCTCAACAGCTCCAAAGGCCCGGCCGTCTGGAGTCCTAGAGCCCAGTGCGACCGTCAGTATTTCATACTCAACTGGAGATATCTTCTGGAGCACACTCCCGGTCTTCATATCTGGCAGGACACAGTAACGGATCTAGTGATAGATACCTTCAAGAGAAGAACTAAAGGATATGACCATGTAGTCCGCGGAGTTGTTACTTCTATGGGCGCTGAGTTTGCCGCAAGCAAGGTTATACTTACCGCCGGAACATTTCTTAACGGACGTCTTTTCATTGGAAGGAACTCCGCAGAAGGAGGAAGAATCGGCGAGCCATCATCACTTTCTTTGACGGAAAAACTTGCCCAATTCGGCATAGAATCCGGCAGGATGAAAACCGGAACTCCGCCGAGAATTGACATAAAATCCATAGACATTTCACGTCTGGAGGTCCAGCTTGGAGATGAGAATCCGGGGCGCTTTTCTTTCCTTAATGTTCCGTCTTCCGTGCAGACAAATGTTGAGCAGAGATGCTGCTATCTGGTTCATACAAACCCTAAGGTTCACTCAATTCTCAAAAAAGGCTTCAAAGACTCGCCCCTCTTTTCCGGAAAAATCAAGGGAATCGGGCCAAGATATTGCCCTAGCATAGAGGACAAGCTCCGCACTTTTGCAGACAAGGACCAGCACCTTCTATTCCTTGAACCGGAAGGCTGGAACACCAACGAATACTATCTGCAGGGATTTTCTTCTTCTCTGCCGATGGATATTCAGATAGAGGCCGTACGCCACATAGAAGGCTTGGAAACCGCGGAGATTTTCCGCCCCGCCTACGCCGTGGAATACGATTATTTTCCTCCGACCCAGCTTTGGCCGACCCTGGAGTCAAAGCAGATTTCAGGACTTTATTTTGCCGGCCAGGTCAACGGAACCACAGGCTACGAGGAAGCTGGAGCGCAGGGCTTGATGGCGGGCATAAACGCAACGCTTTCCGTCCAGAAACGCCAGCCTTTGGTTCTTGCAAGAAACCAGTCTTACATCGGTGTTCTGATAGACGATCTTGTTACCAAAGGCGTGGATGAGCCTTACAGAATGTTTACGTCAAGGGCCGAATTCCGCATACTTCTCCGGCAGGACAATGCAGACTGCCGCCTGACAAAAATCGGCTACGATTTAGGCCTTGCTTCAAAAGCCAGGCTGGATCTTATGAAGGACAAATATGGTGCGATAAACAAGATTGTCTCAATTCTGGATGGCGATACTGTTTCTCCAAAATCTTTCAACGCCGCAGTTTCTGCAGAAAATATTACGGAAGGCAAAAAGGCCTCAGCCTTACTAATGAGGCCAGATGTTGCCCTGAACGATATTCTTGGAATTGTTCCACGTGGAACAGCAATCAAGGAAACCATATCAAAAACAGAAAAAGCCCATCCTGTAACCGATACTGCAGACGGAATCAGGCTTCCATTCCGCCCTTATGGTTTTTCTCCGGTGGGAAAGAACTCGTTGGGCTCAGAGATTCTCTCTGCCGCTGAAACATCTGTCAAATATCGTGGATACGTTCAGAGAGAACAAATAGCAGCTAATCGTATGGCCCGTCTGGAAGAGCTTAAGATACCGCAGGATTTTGACTATATGAAGGTTACCTCTCTGTCTATGGAAGGCAGAATGAAGCTTATGCGCTATAAGCCGCAGACGATTGCACAAGCTTCCAGAATCTCCGGAGTAAGCCCTGCGGATATTTCCGTTCTTTTGGTCTATTTTGGACGCTGATTTTTCTTCAAGCAATAGATTTGTTGATAAAATAAAAACGTCTTATTAACAATCTTTTAGAATCTATTATCTAAAGTTTTGCTTTATGCTTGTTTTTTAGTGTTTTTCTTCTCCCGCAAAGCACTGCTTCTTTTAATGCAATACTTTAGGTAATTTAAGATAATATGCTGAAATAAAATAATATAAGCCCAAATTGTTCCCCGTGGAACACTCAAAAAATCGGCCTTCAGAAACACCCCTATTTTAAGAGTTCTCCCCTTAAACCCGATGGGAACCCGTCTGAAACAAAAATAGCCCGAAAAACGGGCTATTTTTACGTTTTCAGCATCTTTTTAGGCTAAAATCTTCTCCAGATCGGCAACAAAACTGTCTATATCCGCTTCTGTGGTCCGGAATGAGCACATAAGGCGGACTTCCTTGATGTTTTCTCTCCAGACGTAGAAAATGTATTTTTCCCTGAGATAATCCAACTGCTCATCGCTGAGCGGAGAAAGGGAAACATACACTCCGTTCGTGTCTACGCTCTGGGTAAAGTACACTCCTTTGTCCATCGCTGAGGATTCTCTGAGTTTTTTCTCCAGATATTTTGCCATAGAGTTGGAGTGCGCGGCCATTTTCAGATAGAGATTGTCTTTCAGATAGGCCTCAAACTGGGCGGCAATAAAACGGTTCTTGGAGTAGAGCTGGGTTGCCTGCTTGCGTATGTAGGCAAGGTTTTGGGCCATTTCCCTGTTTCTTTCCAGGCCGAAAATCACCACAGCTTCCCCTATCAGAAGCCCGTTTTTTGTGCCTCCAAAACTCAGCACATCCACGCCTGTATCCGCAATCATTTCCTTGATTGAAATATTCATTGCGGCTGCGGCATTGGATATCCTGGAGCCATCTACGTGGATGTAACCCCCTACCGAATGCATCAGATCTGCCAGGGCCCTGATTTCTTCTACGGAATACAGGGTTTCAAACTCCGTTGGCTGGGAAATGGACAGTATTGCCGGCTGGACCTTGTGCTGGTCTCCAAACTTCAGCTGAGCCCTAACGGTTTCAACTGATACCTTTCCGCCATCCTGCTCCAGCGGGGTTATTCTGCAGGAGGAAAATCTTTCAACTGCACCGCATTCGTCTTCGATTATATGGGCACAGGACGGGGCAAGTATGGTGCTGAAAGGCTTCAGGAAAGATGCCAGGGACACTACGTTTGCGCCGGTTCCGTTGAGCACAAAAAGGGCCTTGCAGTCATTACCCAGCAAGGCCTCGATTTGTCCCAGAACCCCTTCTGTGTATTCATCTTCTCCATAGCCGAAGCAATAGCCCTCGTTTGCACGCTCTATTGCCTGAAGAATGGAAGGATGGATACCGGAGTGGTTGTCACTCCCGAAAGAGCATTTTTTCATTAACTGTTTTATTTGCAGATGCCTTCGTAAGCGGCGGCGTCCAGCAGAGCGTCAACCTCAGAAGGGTCTGTCATCTCTACCTTTATCAGCCAGCCGGCTCCGTAAGGATCCTTGTTTACGTTTTCTGGAGCGGCCTCCAGGTCAGGATTGATTTCAATTACCTTTCCGCCTACAGGCATCAGCGCGTCAGCTACGGTCTTTACGGCCTCAATGCTTCCGAACTGGTCTCCTGCTGCAAGGGTTTCACCCTCGCAGGTAATATCGAGGAAGACAATGTCTCCCAGCTCGCTCTGAGCAAAATCTGTAATGCCTACAGTAGCAATGTTACCCTCTACGCTTACCCACTCGTGGTCGTTAGAGTACTTGAGATTTGAAGGAATATTCATAATGTTATAATGTTTAATTGTTTTGTTTTCAGATAGTTAAATAACGGCAACGCACCTTACCCAGAACTCTGCGTTCTTTTTGCGGTACATATCTATCAATATCCAGTTCTTGTCAAAATACCAAGCGCAGGCCTTGTTGTCTGCCGCTTCCTGAATAGTCCAGTAGTTTTGGTTTACCTTAAATGGTTTTACGTCTTTTCTGACGCGCGCAAGGTCTTCAAGAGAGTGGTTTACAATATAATCGTCAGAACCACAGGCCATCTCCTCTACAGTAGGAACAAACCATCCGGAGGTTGTGCCCTTCAGAGGCGTTTTCTTGTCACACTCCAGCGCCCAGTGGTTTGGCTTGATTCTATGTGAAGCCCCTCTCCTTTCGTTGTACTTTGTAACTTCCTGTTTCAGGTCATATCCAGAACTATACACGTATGCGGAATGCGAGTAACGCCAAATGTTTTTTGCATATAAGCCGCTATAATTACGCCCATTTTTTCCAACCATCGAGTATGTATATTCCTGGACACGCTCTTTCGGCTCCGGTTTATAATAAAGCTCCCGGGAAAGAACATCATAACAAAGATATTGTTTTGGGGTATGGTCTCCCCTGCGCTCATCTTCCTTGCCGCTAAGATGATCGTATTTGAGAATAATCCGGTCTCTTATTCTGGTCTGGTCTGGAGAATACTTTTTGCTGTTGAAAATATCGTCATCCTCATCGCAGTAAACCATTTTTTTGCTTGATTCCGTCAAACTCATCACATAAGCGTGTTTCATTGTTTTTCCGTCTGGACTCCAAATGCCGGAGAGAGTCATATTGTACAGCAGGCCTTTTTTCTTGTCTATGTCTTTATCTGTTGGTATAGGACCGCTGTTTGGAAATCTTGCGGTAAGGGTTCTTGCCCTCCAGTCCGGGTCTCCAGGTTTTTTCCCGTCAGGAAAAACATACATTATTATGCCTACAATGTCCTTTGCAACATCTGAAAAACCAGCCTGTTTCCCAAGCTCATCGAGTTTTACTTTAACCCGTCTCTCATAGTCTCCGCGATATCCTCCGTCTATTGCAATGTAGCGGTTCTTTGTGCTGCTCCATGCAACATAATCTCCGGTTTTAATATCCTCGGCCTTGTATTTGACAACCTTACTCTGACCAGACGACACCTGCAAAGTCATCAGCCCCAGGGCAGTAGCGCATATCAATTTGAAAAAGTTCTTCATATCAAAAAACTGTTTTTGCAATAGGCGAATTTATGAAATCTCAGCGATTATAGCAAACAGAAAGGACGGAAAGAATAATAGTTATTACAAACAACACACTGAATATCAATATATTCCTTGCAGCCTCCCCTAGTGATTCGTTAAGCTTTTTTCCGTGGTTGATCTTGACCATTTTCCTGTGAGCTGAAAACAAGAACGGCAAAAACAAAAGCGGAACGACTAGGTAGAACGGGAAAGAATTCCACCCGTTGAGCTCTGCTCCAAGTTTAAAGGCGCTTCTCATAAATCCCCCTACCAATATCGCCCCTATTGTTGCTAAGCATCCATTAACGAGATAGAGCCATTCGGCGGTTTTTGCCCCCCACTTTACAACAAGAGTTCTCTTTCCATTCTTCTTGTCAAGTTCTCTGTCGCGATAATTGTTGATAATCAAAAGATTATTAGTAACTAGCCCTACCGCTAAACCAGATATCATAGAAATCACCCCAACTTCCAGATAAAAGATAATAAAAACAAAATCGACATAAATCATCTCTACGGTTCGTTCGTCAAGCAGGCCCTTCAAGTAGAAATTCCGCGTTGAAACAAACCAAGTAAAGAACACGGGAACTATCCCGAAAAACAAAACAACCATAACATCTCCCCATCCTCGATATGAAAGCTTTGTCGTATAAAAGAAAGCTCCGGCAACACATAAGAGACCAACGACAAGCATGGCTATACCCCCATAATAAATGAGAGGAAGGCCAAAAAGTATTGAAATGATGGTAGTTATGATTATTCCGGTCTTCATGGCGTTAGGGGTTATCCATCCCTTTGAGCAAGCCCTTTCAGGGCCAAGTCTTTCCTCGGAGTCCGCGCCTTTCTTCCAGTCGAAATAATCGTTGATGAAATTAGCGTCAATCTGCATAGCCAAGGCAAACGCCAGGCAAATAGCAGATGGGATAATCCAGGATTTCGGAAAAAAATCAACGCTTATTCCAACCAATGTAGCCCAGGCCAATACCGCACCCACAAGGACAGGGGCTGCAGCGCCTGTAAGGGTTTTTGGGCGGGCGGCTAATATCCAGGCTTTCAGAGAGTTTGTCTTAACCGTAGGAGATGATTTTATGGAAGTGTTTTCCATATGTAATCCCTATAATCTCTTCAAGGCGAGTTTGATTATTTGCTCTACGGAAGCGGCCGGATTTTGGCGGAGGATGTCCCCTATCACCTTTTCGGAGTCTGGTTTCTTGAAACCGAGCATTATCAATGCGCCGAGAGCTTCTTCTCCAACAGGGCTCTTTGCGGCAGGGCCGAGAGGAAGGGTAGAGGAGTCTGCGCCCTTTGAAACCTTGTCCTTGAGCTCTATGATGAGCTTCTGTGCGGTTTTGAGGCCTATTCCCTTGACGGCCTTGATCTTGTTGACGTCATCAGTGGCTATGGCGGCCTTAAGCTCGTCTGTGCTCAGCGATGAAAGAATCATTCTGGCAGTGTTAGGGCCAACCCCGTTGACGTTGATCAGCAGGGTGAACATATATCTTTCCTCCTTGCTGGCAAAGCCGTACCACTGGGCAATGTCCTCTTTCACATAGTAGTAGATATAAAGCTTGACCTCCTTCAGATTCTGGATATCGGTGAAGGTCTGGAGAGAGATTTCCAGCTTGTAGCCTATTCCTCCGGCTTCTACAATAGCCTGGGTAGGGGCGGTTTCAACCAAAAGGCCTTTTATGTAATCGTACATATAGTGTTTCTTGAAGTAAAATGTCTTAATCTGCTAAATCTTCGCGGAATATAACGCTTCCGCTGGCCTGGTGAGTGGCCAGGATAAGAACCTCTGCAATCTGCACGTGGGCGGGAGCGCTGGCGGCGTAGAAAGCAACGTCTGCAATGTCTGCTCCGCTGAGTGGCTTAATTCCGCGGTAAACCTTGTCTGCACGGGCGCTGTCTCCGTGGAAGCGGGTGGTGGAGAAGTTGGTTTCAACCAGGCCCGGCTTGAGGTTGGTAACCCTGATAGGGGTATGAGCCAGATCTATGCGGAGGCCGTCGCTGAGAGCCTTTACAGCAGCCTTGGTGGCGCAATAGACGTTGCCGTTGGCGTATGCGGCGTCTCCGGCCACGCTTCCGATGTTGATCACGTGGCCCTTGTTTCTCCTAACCATTCCAGGAACAATGAGCCTGGTCATATACAGAAGACCCTTGATGTTGGTATCTATCATAGTCTCCCAGTCGTCTATATCTCCGTCGTATTCCGGATCCAGTCCAAGAGCCAGGCCGGCGTTATTCACCAGAACATCTATGTCTGCCCAATCTTCTGGAAGAGAGAGGATTGCCTTTTGAGCGGCAGCTTTGTCCCTGACATCAAATATCAGAGGATAGGTCTCTATGTTAGGGCATAGAGAGAGGATTTCCTTTTCAGCGGCAGCTTTGTCCCTGACATCAAATATCAGAGGATAGGTCTCTATGTTAGGGCATAGAGAGAGGATTTCCTTTTCAGCGGCCGATACTTTTTCCTTGGTTCTTCCGGTGAGAATAATGTCATATCCTCCTTGCGCAAACCTTACGGCACAGGCCTTTCCAATGCCGCTGGTTGCTCCGGTAATCAAAACAGTCTTGTTCATATTGAGCAAATTTATGAAAAAATCGTTGTATTTTTGCATTTTGCACAACAGGGCAACTATATGGAACGCACAAGAGAAGACATAATATCTGAAGTCAGGGCAATGGTGCCGGCGCTCAGCCTTAGGATGAACGGCCAGCCACTGGTATACCTCGACAATGCCGCCACCACCCAGAAGCCTTCTCAAGTGCTTGATTTTCTTAACGATGCGCTTAAAGAAAGAAACGCCAATGTGCACCGCTCAATGTATGAGCTCAGCGATCTTTCCACAACGGCCTACGAAAATGCCAGGGAAAAAGTCAGGAGTTTCATAAACGCTCCGGCTAGAGAAAACGTAATATTCACATCGGGGACAACGGCATCTATAAACCTTGTTGCAGCATGCTTCTGCCAAAGATTTGTAGGAAAGGGAGATGTTATTCTGATAGAAGGGGACTCCCACCATTCCAACATAGTTCCGTGGCAGATTGCGGCAGAAAGGGCCGGTGCGGAAGTTCAAGTAATTCCAACAGACGTAATGCTTGGAGAAGGAAGAAGCGGAAAGGTGGCTGTGGAGAGGCTGGCAGAACTGCTTACTGATAAGGTTAAAATATTGGCAATCACGCAGATATCCAACATTACCGGTCTTCTAAATCCGGTAGGGGAGATTATTTCTCTGGCTCATTCCAGAGGAATTCCGGTTCTGGTAGACGGAGCCCAGGGAATAGTGCATTCTCCTGTGGATGTGCAGGCTATGGACTGCGATTTCTATGCCTTTTCAGCCCACAAGATTTACGGAGCTACGGGAGTAGGGGTGCTTTACGGAAAGAAAGATTTGCTGGAGGCTCTTCCGCCTTATATGGGCGGCGGAGATATGGTGGAAACGGTTACATACCAGAAGACTACGTATGCCCAGCTTCCGCTTAAATTTGAGGCAGGAACTCCAAACTTTATAGGAGCGGCTTCTCTTTTGCCGGCCCTGGAATTTGCGGAATATCTCAGAGAAGGGGAGGTTGGCCAGGCCCTGAAAGAGGAAGAAGCCAGAATAAAGGCATTTATGGAGCAAACTCTGTGTTCTGATCCAGAGGTAGAAGTTTACGGAACTCCGATGGGGGACAAGGCTCCGATATATACCTTCAACATTAAAGGCATTAATGCAGGTGACCTGGCTCAATTACTTGATAAGATGGGAGTTGCTGTACGCTCAGGATTGATGTGCGCGGAGCCTCTGCTGAACAGTTTTGGCGCAACGTCTGCCTTAAGGGCATCGTTTGCTCCGTATAACACTCTGGAGGAGGCCCAAAAGTTTGTGAAATGCCTGGAAAGAGCCAGAAAAATGCTGGCATAAAGACTATACTATGACAATAAAGGAAATAGAAGACCAGATAGTGGAAGAGTTCTCTGTCTTTGAAGACTGGATGGACAAATACCAGTATATCATAGACTTGGGAAAGGCTATGCCTGTCATCGCAGAGGAAAAGAAAAAAGATGAGAACCTTATCAAAGGCTGCCAGAGCAGGGTTTGGCTGGATTGCCGCCAGGAAGAAGGCAAACTTTACTTTACTGCGGACAGCGACGCCATAATCACAAAGGGAATTATTTCCCTGCTGATAAGGGTTTACGACGGACACACTCCGCAGGAAATCATAGATTCCGAAATAGATTTCATAGACAAGATAGGCCTCAGGCAAAACCTTTCTCCAACCAGGGCGAACGGACTTGTATCGATGCTTAAGCAGATCAAGCTTTACGCGCTGGCTTTCAAGGAGAAAGAGGAACAGAAATCTGCCGCCAAATACAGCGTTGAAGAAATCCAGAAGAACGTAATCAGGGCTCTTAAGCAGGTGTTTGATCCGGAAATTCCGGTTAACGTATATGACCTTGGACTGATATACGAGGTTAAAGTAGGGGAAGACGGCAGCGTTTTCATAAAGATGACTATGACTTCTCCAACCTGCCCGATGGCGGAAGACGTTGTAAACGACGTGAACAATGCGGTTTCAGACGCGCCGGGAGTTAATGGAGTGCAGATAGAGCTGACCTTTGAGCCGGAGTGGGACGAGAGCCGGATGAGCGACGAGGCAAAACTTGAACTCGGACTTATGTAATGGAAAACAGAGAGTTATACAAGGTGGTCCTGTTGCTCGGGAGCAATCTTCCTCTAGGGAAAATGTCTCCTGCAATGATTATAGAAGAGGCCGACAAGGAAATCATAGACGCCCTTCTGCCGGATTACCTTGAAGTGGGCTCTCTGGAAGAAGCCGCCAGCGCAACGGAAATAGTGGAGACAGAACCTTGCGGCAAGTTTGAAGAAGAGAACCCGCCAAAGTTTTTCAACCAGGTTCTTTTCTGCATTACAGACAAGGCTCCGATAGATGTTTTAAAAGAAACGCAGAGGATAGAGCGCCTGTTCGGAAGAATGAGGACTTACAAGGAAAAAGGAAAGGTTTACCAGAGCCGAACATTGGATATAGATATACTAAGAGCCTATAAATGTCCGCCAGCGGACAAGTGGCCGGACAATAGGGCGGACAATACGGTTCAATGGGTTGAAATAGAGTCTAATACTCCCGAGCTTATTCTTCCGCATCCGCAGATAGAAACCAGGCCATTTGTCAAAGATTTGATAGAGGGGGCGGACAAGAGACGGACAAAATAAGGAAACAATAAAAAGGTTTAAATATGACACAAGAAGAAATTTTCAAGAACCTAATTTCCCATACCAAGGAGTACGGGTTCATTTTCCCATCCAGCGAGATTTATGACGGGCTGAGCGCCGTGTATGATTACGGCCAGATGGGAAGCGAGCTTAAGGCCAACATCAAGAAATACTGGTGGGATTCTATGGTTAAGCTCAACGAAAATATAGTGGGCATAGACTCCTGTATTTTTATGCATCCGAAGATCTGGAAAGCCTCCGGTCACGTGGACGCTTTCAACGATCCCCTGATAGACAACAAGGATTCAAAGAAGAGGTACCGCGCAGATGTTCTCATAGAGGATTACATTGCAAAGATCGAGGCCAAGATAGAGAAGGAAGTTGCAAAGGGAAAGAAGAGATTCGGCGATGCTTTTGACGAGGCTCAGTTCCGCGCAACAAACCCTAATGTTCTCCGCGAGCAGAAGAAGGCGGACGAGGTAAGGGCAAGGATGGCCAAGGCCTTGAACGACAATGACCTGCCTGGCTTAAGGCAGATAATCATAGACTGCGAGATAGTGGATCCTATTTCCGGAACCAGGAACTGGACAGAAGTAAGGCAGTTCAACCTTATGTTCTCCACACAGCTCGGAAACATTTCCGGAGAAGACGGAACCCTGTACTTAAGGCCCGAGACCGCTCAGGGAATTTTTGTGAATTTCCTCAATGTGCAGAAGAGCGGAAGAATGAAGATTCCGTTTGGAATAGCCCAGATTGGAAAGGCCTTCAGAAATGAGATAGTTGCCCGCCAGTTCATATTCAGAATGAGGGAGTTCGAGCAGATGGAAATGCAGTTCTTCGTAAGGCCGGGAGAGGAGCTTGAGTGGTTCCGCCACTGGAAGCAGAAGAGGCTGGCCTGGCATCTTGCCATTGGAATGGGAGAGGAGAATTACCGCTTCCACGATCACGAAAAACTGGCGCATTACGCAAACGCCGCCACAGATATTGAATTCAACTTCCCGTTCGGCTTCAAGGAACTGGAGGGTGTTCACTCAAGAACAGACTTTGACCTTGGCCGCCACCAGGAGTTCAGTGGTAGAAAGATCCAGTATTTTGATCCGGAGCAGAACATCAGCTACGTGCCTTACGTTATTGAAACTTCAATTGGAGTAGACCGTACTGTGCTTGCCGTTTTGAGCGCCGCCTACCGCCAGGAAAAACTGGAAAATGGAGAGGAAAGGGTTGTTATGCGCTTCCATCCTGCCCTGGCCCCTGTGAAGGTTGCCGTTCTGCCTCTGGTAAAGAAGGAAGAACTGACTGATATTGCGCAGAAAATAATGAATGACCTCAAGTACGACTTCAACTGCCAGTACGAGGAAAAAGACACTATTGGAAGGCGTTATCGCCGCCAGGATGCCATCGGAACTCCTTATTGCGTCACAATAGACTTTGATACCGTTACAGACGGAAAGGTTACTCTCAGAGACCGCGATACAATGGCCCAGGAGAGGGTTCCAATCGCTGAGCTGCACTCTATTGTTGAGAATAAAGTTTCAATGAAAAGGCTGCTTGAGAAGATTTAGCGCAAAAAGTTTTGGAAATTCAAAAAATACTCATACTTTTGCAGCCCCAATAGGGAATCGGGGTGTGGCGCAGTTGGCTTAGCGCACCTGCTTTGGGAGCAGGGGGTCCTCCGTTCGAGTCGGAGTACCCCG